>Ga0256830_1000651_pt1 | contig 26264 bp, 25 predicted proteins | sample 128326metaG_FD_190537 | JGI IMG/M metagenome (GOLD analysis project Ga0256830, IMG submission 190537) | Hydrothermal vent microbial communities from Lau Basin, Pacific Ocean - 128-326 | ecosystem: Environmental > Aquatic > Marine > Hydrothermal vents | place: Pacific Ocean: Lau Basin | collected... | reverse complement strand
CGAGGAGCGCACCGGCAAGTCGCCGCACGAGATCGCGCAAATGGTGGAGGCGCTGATCATCACCCGCGGCGGCGAAGGCTCGCACATCTACACCCGTGAGCACCGGCTGGAGATCCCGGCCGCACCGGCCCGCGTCATTCACGACCCCACCGGCTGCGGTGACGCCTACCGCGCCGGACTGCTGTACGGCCTGATGAACGACATGGACTGGCAGACCACCGGGCGCATCGCCTCCCTGCTCGGTGCGATCAAGATCGAACACCACGGCACGCAGAATCATCGTTTCACCCGCGAGGAGTTCGACCGCCAGTTCGAAAAGGCCTTCGGCCGCAGCATTTGATCCAGCCCGGTACTGACATGGGCGAGAGGGTTTCGCCCCGCAACTCCCTGCTCCGCCGGCCGCTGTCCTGGCTTGCGCCACTGGGCCCGCTGGCCCCGGTGGCCGGCTTCGCGTGCGTCTATTTCCTGTTATTCAGCATCACGCGCCTGATCCTCAGCCTCTATTACATGGATCAGCTGGCGCAGGTCGACGGCGCCTGGTGGCTGTTGCCGATCGGCCTGCGCATGGACTCGATGCTACTCAGCGCAGTGCTGCTGTTCCCGGCGCTGTTGTTGCTGCTGCTGCCCAATGCGGGCCGGCAGTACTGGCAGCCGCTCATGGCCGGGATACTGGGCCTGATGGGCGCCACGTTGCTGTACTTCGAGGCCATGACCTTCACCTTCATATCCGAATACGGCTCCCGCCCCAACCACCTTTTCCTGGAGTACATGGGCCACCCGGACAAGGTGCTGTCCATCCTGCTGGTCGGATTCAAACTGGAACTGGCCATCGGCCTGCTGCTGATACTGGCCGGCGGCTGGTGGACCACCCGGTTGAGCCTGCACATGATGCGAAACGCCCGGCAATGGTCGTATCCGCGGCGGCTTCTGGCCACGCCGCTGGTGCTGCTGGTATTGACCCTGGGAGCCCGTTCCTCGCTCAGCGACAGCCCGGCGAACCTCGGTGTGGCGGCCTTCTCCGGCGACAACCTGGTCAATGAACTGGCACTCAATTCCAGTTATGCGGTGGCCTACTCGGCCTATTCCCGCATTACCCAGCAGTGGATAGATGTGGCACAGCGGTACGGCGAGATGCCGCGTGACGAGGTGATCCGTCGCGTGCGCCAGCAGATGCTGCTGCCGCCGCAGGCCTTCGACGACCCGGACATCCCGCTCGCCCATCGGCAGTTCGCGCGCGAGCCCCTGGCGCGCCCCCGCAACCTGGTGATCATCCTGTCCGAGAGCCTCAGCGCCGAATTCATCGGCACCCTCGGCGGGCTGCCGCTGTCGCCGCAGTTCGACGCGCTGGCCGAACAGGGCGTGCTGTTCGAACGGATGTTCGCCACCGGCAAGCGTACCAACCGGGGGCTGGAGTCGCTGGTCACCGGCGCACTGCCGATCCCGCTGATCAGCGCCATCAAGCTGCGCCTGGCCCAGTCCGACTTCTTCACGCTGCCCGCGCTGCTCAAGGCCCACGGCTACCACACCAGCTTCGTCTACGGTGGTGACAGCAACTTCGACAACATGCGCCATTTCCTCCGATACAATGGCGTCGACCACATCATCGAGCAAAAGGACATCCCCAATCCTCGGTTCCGGAATCACTGGGGACTGTCGGACGAGGACACCTTTGCCGCCGCGGACCGGTACTATCGGCAGCAGGGCGAGGGGCCCTTCGCCAGCATCATCCTGACCCTGTCCAACCACGAGCCCTTCGAATTCCCGACCGGCGACTACCCGCTGTACGAGCAGCCCCCCGCCACGCGAAACAACGCCGCACAGTACGCCGACCACGCCCTCGGACAGTTCTTCCGCCGGGCCCGCAGTGCGCCGTACTACGACAACACCGTATTCCTGGTCGTGGCCGATCATGGCGTGGAGATTTCTGGCCGCGGCCTGATCCCGGCAGCCAAGTATCACATCCCGGCGCTGATCCTCGCCCCCGGACTGACACCGCGGCGCATCGGACGACTTGCCAGCCAGATCGACCTGCCGCCCACGGTGCTGGGCCTGCTGGGCATCGACACCCGGCACCCGATGCCCGGCCGCGACCTGCTGGCCCTGCCGGAAGACGCGCCCGGGCGCGCCATCTACCACCTCGGCACCACCCATGCCTACCAGGTCGACGACCGGGTGCTGATCAGCCGGCCGGACCTGCCCGCCCGTCAATACCGGATTCACCGGGGCGCGCTCACCGAGATGCCCCTGGACACCGAGCTGGCAAAGGACGCCCTGGCGCACATCCTGCTGCCCGACCTGCTGCACCGCGAACGCCGCTACCGGCTGCCGCGACAACCCGGCGCCCGCTGACTTGCCAGACCCCGCCGTTTGCGACTACCCTAGTGCGACAAATAATTGACGCCCCACGTCCACACCCCCGAAGACATCGCAAGCATCCCCGACCATGACACGCCGTTCACCGACAATACGCGCAACCCGGAGAATCCGCAGCGGATGAGCGAGCACCTGCCCACCGACACCACGGCCCCGCGCGGCCTCTCCATCAACACCCTGCTGATCCTCAGCTTCGTGGTGGTGTCGCTGCTGCCCATCAGCATCCTCGGGTTCAAGATGTACGACGCCGCATGGGAAAACGTCTGGCGCGAGGTGCGCGAGAAACACCAGTCACTGGCGCAGAACATGGCCACGCCGATCTTCAACTACATCAACGACCGCCGCATCGCGCTGGCCCGGCTGCGCAGCGAGCTGCGCAAACTGCCGCAGGGCGCCGGCGACCCGGACCGCACCGCGATACTGGCGCAGGGCCTCGACTACCTCAGCGGCTTTCGCGCCGTGCTGCTGTTGAACCACGAACTCGAGGTCATCGACGCGGCCAGCAGCTATCCGCTGGTCTATACCAACGACGAACTCCAGCAGGAGCGCGGCCTGGGCAGGCGGGTGGCCCTGTCCAGCACCCGCTTCCTCGAGAAGGTCATCCGCAACGGACTCATTTCCGTGAGCCCGGTGGTCATCAACCAGTACACCGGCAAGACCACGGTGATGATCGCGGTGCCGATGCCCCGGCACGCGCAGCCCGGTCAGCCCGCGGTACTGATGGGAGAAATCAAGAAGGACGTCATCGAGAACTACCGGGCCGCGATCCAGTTCGGCGTAAACGGGCACTCGGCGGTGGTGGACCAGCTCGGGCAGGTGATCGCCCACCCGAACCCCGCGTGGATGGACGACAACATACGCGACCTGTCCAAGCTGTCCATCGTGCAGAACATGATGGCCGGCAAGACCGGCGTCACCCAGTTCTACAGCCCCTTCCGCAAGGAAGACATGGTTGCCGGCTACACTGCGGTACCCAAGTTCGGCTGGGGCATCATGGTGCCCCAGCCCAAGGCCGAGGTGGAGGCACAGGTCGAGAGGATGCTGCAGGCAGAACTGGCCTGGGCGCTGACCGGGATCGGCCTGGCGCTGGCCATCGCGGTGGCGCTGGCGCGCTGGATCACCCGCCCCATCAACCGGCTCGCGCGGGCCGGGCGTGAACTGCAACAGAACGACTACCAAAGCGAACTGCCCCATCTCGGGCACTTCGAGCCGCTGGAGATCCAACAGCTCGGTGCCGCCTTCCGTGGCGCGGTAAGCGGCCTCAACATGTCGCGCAGCAAGCTCGACGCACTCAACCAGAGCCTGCAACACCGGGTGGTGGAAGCCACCACCGAGCTTCTCGATGCCAACGCCAAACTGGAGCAACTTGCGCAGAGCGACCACCTGACCCAACTGGCCAACCGCCGCCACTTCGAAGACATCATGGCCGGGCTGGCCTCGCGCCGTCAGGGCGACGGCTCCTCGGTGTGCCTGCTGCTGCTGGACGTGGACAAATTCAAGACCGTCAACGACCAGTACGGTCACTCGGCCGGCGATGCGGTACTGGTGCAGATCAGCGAGATCCTGCGCAACTCCCTGCGCAATACCGACCTGGCCGCACGCTACGCCGGCGATGAATTCGTGGTGCTGCTGCGCTCCGACTTCCAGACCGGCCGCCGAAGGGCCGCCCAACTGCGGGAACACATCGACAAACACGTATTCCACCACGAAGACCAGTCCCTGCACGTCACCGTCAGCATCGGCCTGCTCTGCTGCCAGATCGACAACGAGTTCAACGACGTCAAGGACATCCTGCATCGGGTGGACGAAGCGATGTATCAGGCCAAACGCCAGGGGCGCAACCGGGTAAAGGAAATCCTGATCAATGCCAAACTGTAAGTATCCCTTTCCGTGCCCCGGAGCGACCCGCTCCGCCCGCCAAAAACCCAGTATCACTCTCAACTAAACCCCGAATTTTATCTGGCTACCCGGCGCACAACGCGCCTATAATCCGGGTGTTGGGGCGCTGCCAGGCAGCGTTCTCCCCGTAGTCGGCCAGGTCCCTGGCCTGCGACCACGGGTCCAGTATCAAAAAATAACAAATACAAGAGACAGTCAAAAAGAGTGGTGGTGTTTCATGAAGGCGAATATCCTGTTTGAAAACGACCTGCACAAGGTCATCTCGTTTACCGACCTGGTGACCGGCGAGGGTATACAGTCGAACCAGATGGTCATCGTGCAGGAGGGACACTCGGCGATCTTCGATCCCGGCGGTGACCTCACCTACATGCCGTTGAGCATGGCCATCACCAAGCACGTGAAGGTCAAGGATATCGATTACGTGATTGCCTCCCACCAGGACCCGGACATCGTCTCCAGCCTGGACAAATGGCTGATGTACAGCGACGCCAAGATCGTGGTGTCGAAGCTGTGGGAACGCTTCGTGCCACACCTGGTACCCGGCTACATGAAGGAAAAGGCCCAGGGCCGCATGATGCCCATTCCCGACCAGGGCATGGACATCCCGCTGGGGCACTCGGTGATAAAGGCCATTCCCGCGCACTTCCTGCACTCGGTCGGCAACTTTCACTTCTACGACCCGATCAGCAAGATCCTGTTCTCCGGCGACATGGGCGCATCACTGGTGGACGACAACCCGGAACGGCCGGTGCGGGACTTCGACCGGCACGTAAAAAAAATGCTGGGCTTCCACCAGCGCTACATGGTGTCCAACAAGGTCTGCCGGCTGTGGGCCAACATGATCCGCGGGATGGACGTGGAGATGATCGTGCCCCAGCACGGCCGCCCGTTCGAAGGCAAGGAAATGATCGGCAGACTGCTGGACTGGGTGGAAACCCTGGAATGCGGCATCGACCGCGTGACCCAGCAGCACTACACCGTCCCCTGACATCATCGGCGCCCGACAGCACGCCGCCGTCGGGCGCGGACATCCCCGTCAGTCGCCGTCCGCAAGCATTTTTCTCAACCCGGCCGGGTCACTCACTGGTGCCCGGCAGCGCCCGGCCTCGCACAGGTATGCAAGCACACCGCTGTCGGGCGCGCGGTAGGCCGCCAGCGCCGCCGGCAGGAACCCGGCCTCACTGTAAATGGGCAGCACCAGGCAACGCGGCCGGTATTCCCTGGCCAACTCCTCGAGCCACGGCGCGATGGCATCCGCGTCGCCGCGCAGGATTACCGTGCGCACGGGATAGCGCCACTCCTCCAGCGCGGCCAGCAATGCATTGTGGGCATGGGGCAGGGCCTGCATGTCCTGCCAGGCCGCGCGCAGGGTCTGCTCTGCGGCGTCGATGTATCGCCCGTTGCCGAGCAGATAGCCCAGCCGCAACAATACCTGTGCCGCAATGCCATTGCCGGACGGCGTGGCCTCATCCATCCACGGCCGCGGCCGCTGGATCAGTTGCTCGTGATCGTCCGCAGTGAAATAGAACCCCCCACCGGGCGCGGCAAAGTGTTCCAGCAGCGCATCGGCCAGCGCAATGGCTAACCGCAGGTCGTCATCCCGCCAGCGCACCGCCAGCAACGCGAGCACGCCATCGGCCAGAAACGCATAGTCGTCGAGATAGGCCATCAGGTGGGCCTTGCCATCCTTGCAGGTGGCCAGCAGGCGGCCGCCCACCCACAGCTGCTCACGCACGAAATCCAGCGCGGCCTCGGCGCTGCGCACGAAATCTCCACGTCCGAGACGACGCCCGGCCACGGCCATGCCCTTGATCATCAGGCCATTCCACGCGGTGAGCATTTTCTCGTCGCGCGCGGGCCGCACCCGATGCTCACGGGCAGCGAACAGGGTCTGCCTCGCGCTGTCCAGCAGGTCCCGGGTCCGATCCACGTCGATGTGCAACTCCGTCGCGATGTCCTCCAGCCCGCGGCACACGCGCAGGTGCCAGGCGCCGTCGAAATTCGCCGGCCGGTCCAGGCCATAGTGACGGGAGATCACCGCGTATTCGTCGTCGCCCAACAGCCGGCGGACCTCGGCCAGCTGCCAGCGATAGAACCTGCCCTCCTCGCCCTCGGAGTCGGCATCCAGCGTGGAGTAGTAACCTCCGGCCGGCGCCTGCATCTCGCGCATCACCCAGGCGCCGGTTTCCTCGGCAATACGACGAAACACCGCGTCGCCGGTGGCGGCCCAGGCGTCCGCATACAGGCACAGCAGCGGGCCGTTGTCGTAGAGCATCTTCTCGAAATGCGGGATCTCCCAGCGCTCGTCCACGCTGTAGCGACAAAAGCCGCCGCCGAGCTGGTCGTACAGGCCGCCGCCGGCCATTGCCTGCAGGGTGTTTCGCGCCATCGCCAACGCGCGCCCGTCACTGCGGCCGGTGGCGGACCAGTGCCGCAGCAGGCGTTCGATGTTGGTGGGATGCGGGAACTTCGGTGCCTCGCCGAAGCCACCGTGCCGTTCGTCGTAACCGTGATCCAGCTGGCGGCGCGCCTCGTCCAGCAGCTCGGCATCCAGCTCGCCGTCGTTGGGCCGGTTCCCGTCGGCCGCGCGTTGCAGGTAGTCCCGCACCGAGGCGTTCTGCGTGGCGATGTCCTCCGGGTGCTCGTGATAGAACGCGGCCACCCGCTGCAGGATGTCCACGAAGGCCGGCATGCCGTGGCGGGCCCGTGGCGGGAAATAGGTGCCGCCGAAAAATGGCGTGTGATCGTCCGGGGTCAGGAACATGTTCAGCGGCCAGCCTCCGCCGCGCTGGTTCAGCAACTGGTGGGCGAACTGGTAGATCTTGTCCAGGTCCGGACGTTCCTCGCGGTCCACCTTGATGTTGATGAACAGTTCGTTCATTACCTGCGCGGTGGCCTCATCCTCGAAGGACTCCTGTTCCATCACGTGGCACCAGTGACAGGCCGAGTAGCCGATGGACAGCAGCACGGGCTTGTTCTCCGCGCGCGCGCGGGCCAACGCCTCTTCACCCCACGGATACCAGTCCACCGGGTTGTGGGCGTGTTGCTGCAGGTACGGGCTGGTCTCGTCGATCAGACGGTTGCTGTTGCGGGCAGTGGGCTGGGCCACGGCGGGGCCTCCGAAAAAGTGCCACGGTAGCAAACGCCCCGTGCAAATAACAGACGGCGTCGGTGGGGGTATAGCCATCATCGGGCGCACCGATGCGCGCATAAACACACTGAATTGTGCCCCGCTCACCGGTGGGCGCAGTATTGTCCCGAACCCACTCAAAGGAGATGCCCGATGAACCGGAAGCTGATGTCCATCGCCATGATCGGCGGACTGTTCGCCATTGCCGCGGCCCCGGTCGCCGCCAGCGGCGAGGCGGTATTCAACAAGACCTGCAAGATGTGTCACCTGCCCGGCCTGGCTGGAGCGCCCAAGCTCGGCGACAAGGCCGACTGGGCGGCACGGGGCGAGAAGGGTATCGATGCGCTGGTTCAGCGCGCCATCAAGGGCTTCAAGGGCACGCGGGGCATGATGCCGCCGAAGGGGGGAAACCCGTCGCTGTCCGATGCCGACGTGCGGGCCGCGGTACAGTACATGCTGGATAGCGCGAAATAGACCTCGCAGTTCAGCCCGCGCCGGGGCGACCCGGCATCCCGTCCACGAACACCAGCAGTTCGCCCGGCGCGATGCGCGTCCAGGTTTCGTTGTCGGTGAGCGGCTGGGTGGCGATGATCGCCACCCGGTCGCTGGGTCGCGTGACTTCGCTGAAATCGATGCTCACGTCCTCGTCCACCAGGTGAGCCTCGGCGAACGGGGCCTGGCGCACGATGTAGTGCAGGTCGGTGGAGCAGCGGGCGAACAACAGCTCGCCATTACTGAGCAGGAAGTTGAAGATGCCATGGGCCGCGATGGTGTCCGCCACCTCGGCCAGGGCCGCGTGCAGCTCGTCCGCCGGGGGCATCTGCTCGCCCGGGAAACATCGCTTGAAGTGTTCCAGGATCTGGCAGAAGGCGCGCTCGCTGTCGGTCTGCCCCACCGGCCGATAGCCGGCGCTAAAAGTCGGCTGATAGTCGTTCAGCTCGCCATTGTGGGCGAAGATCCAGTAACGCCCCCACAGCTCACGCTGAAACGGGTGCGTGTTCTCCAGCGCAACGCCGCCGTGGCTGGCCTTGCGGATATGGGCGATCACATTGGTCGAATGAATCGGGTACTGGCGCACCAGGTCGGCGACCGCGGAGTCCGCCGAGGCCTTGTCGTCCAGAAACACCCGGCAGCCGACCCCCTCGAAAAACGCGATACCCCAGCCGTCCACGTGCTCGTCGGTCTTGCCGCCGCGGGCGCGAAAGCCCTCGAACGAGAAACAGATATCGGTGGGAACATTGCAGTTCATGCCCAGCAGCTGGCACATGGGGGTACTCCCGGGAGATGACTATGCCCACAGTCTAACAAGAGATCGGTGCCGCCGGCGGCACGCAAAAAAAGGGGGCTCATCGAGCCCCCAAAAACATCGTAACAGCAGCCAGTAGATTACCGCCCCATTCCCCCCATCATGCCACCGCCCATCATGCCACCGCGGCGTCCGCCGTGGCCGGGGCGGCCACCGCCGGCGGCGCCGGTGACGGTGATCCCGCCGCTGCTGCCGACGGCGCCGTTGGCATCGCGGGCGGTGACGATCACGCTGCCGGCGGCGAGGCCGGTCAGCAGGCCATTGGCGTCGATGCTGGCGATGCCGGTGTCACTGACGCTCCAGCTGTACGGCGCGCGCCCGCCACTGGCGCTGAACTGCAGCGTCGCACCCACCGCGAGACTGCCGCTGGCCGGGCTGACGGTGATGTTCACCGGCGGCGGCGCGGTGACGGTAATCGGCCCGGAGTTGGTGAAGTCACCGTTCGCGTCGGTCACGGTCACCGTGGTCGCGCCGGTGGCCCGGGCGGTGAGCAGGCCGCTGGCCGCATCGATGCTGACCACGCCGGGGCTGTTGCTGACCCAGGTATACGGCGGGACACCGCCGCTGGCGCTGAGGGTCGCGGTGTCGCCAACGCGCAGGCTCAGGCTGTTGGGCGTGATCACGATCACCGTGGTATCGGTGACGGTGACGACCACGTCGTTGCTGCGCACGCCGTTGGCATCGGTCGCGCTGACACGGGTCACGCCGAGCGCGAGGCCGGTGAAGCTGCCGCCGGCGCTGACACTGCCGATACCGGGATCGGCCACCGACCAGACGTAGGGTGCGGTACCGCCACTGGCCGTGAGCTGCACGCTGGCGCCGATCATCACCCGGGCGCTGGCCGGGGTCACGCTGACCGCCGCGGCTGGCGGCGGGGGCGGCGGTGCGACGGCGCCCAGCGCATTGAACGCGTTCAGCCGGCCGCCGGTGACGGTGCGCCCGGCCAGGTCGGCCACCGGATCCGTGCCGTCCAGCAGCGCCCTGCGCAGCGCCGGGATACCGATGCCCGGGTCGCTGGCCAGTACCAGTGCGGCGACGCCGCTGACGTGGGGCGCGGCCATCGACGTGCCGCTGAAGCTGGCATAGCGGTCGTTGCGCACGGTGCTGAGGATGTTCACGCCGGGGGCGCCCAGGTCCACGCTCGCGGCGCCGAAGTTCGAGAAGCCGGCCAGGGTGTCGGCGTCGTCGGTGGCGCCCACCGAGATCACGTTGGGCAGGTCATAGTCGGCCGGGTAGCTCGGGCTGCGGTCGTTGTCGCTGCCGTCGTTGCCGGCCGCGGCGACGAACAGCACGCCGGCATCGTTGGCGGCGCTGAGTGCATTGAACATGGCCGCGCTGTAACGCCCGCCGCCCCAGCTCGCGTTGATCACCCGCGCGCCGTTGGCCACCGCGTAGTCGATGGCCGCGATCGCATCGGCGGTGCTGCCGGCACCGGTGTTGTCCATGAACTTCAGCGCCATGATGCGCGCGGACCAGTTGACCCCGCTCACCCCCGCGCCGTTGTTGCCGCTGGCGGCTATCGTGCCGGCGATGTGGCTGCCGTGGTCGTTGTCGTCCATCGGGTCGTTGTCGCCGTTGGCGAAGTCCCAGCCGCGCACATCGTCGATGTAGCCGTTACCGTCGTCATCGCGCCCGTTGCCGGGGACCTCCGCGTCGTTGGTCCAGATGTTCGCCGACAGGTCCGCGTGCCGGTAGTCCACGCCCGAGTCCACCACCGCGACGATTACGTCGCCGCCGGCCCGCAGATCCCAGGCCTCCGGTGCGTCGATGTCGGCGTCCGCGACGCCGCCGGTCTGGCCGGTATTGTGCAGCGCCCACTGTGCGCCGAACCGGGGGTCGTTGGGCAGCGCATAGGCGCGAAGCAGGTAGTTGGGCTCGGCGTATTCCACGTCGCGGTTGTTGCGCAGCCGGCGCAGCGTGGTCGACAGGGAGTAGCCGCGGCGGATCTGCGCACGGGTCAGGCCGCGCACCAGGTGGCTGCTGAAGCCCCGGTGCTGCCGGCTGCCGGCCGCGCGGAATGCGCGGTCCATGCGCGCCTGGCTGACGCCGGGCTTGAACTTCACCAGCACCCCGTCGTAGGCACCGTCCGGCACCGGGGCCTGGCCCACCACCGCCAGCGCCGGTGATGCGAGCAACATCGGAAATATCAGCGCGACCAGCAGCAAGGCCGCGCGCAATCGCAGGTCTCTCATGGTACGTTCCTTGTCGTCAGTGTGGATTCCGTTTCACCCGCGCGCGGTCGCCCGCCCCCGGGACGCGCAATGATAACCAACCCGGCCGAACGCGGACTACTGCTGGTGACCACCGCCCAACCGGGGGATAATACGCGCCCGCTCCCGCCACACAGGAAGATACCCGTGACCGATACCCTGCCCCCGCTGCGCCTCAAAAAGAACGAGGAACGCCGCCTGCGCGCCGGCCACCTGTGGGTGTACAGCAACGAGGTGGACGTCAAACGCAGTCCGTTGACGGACTTCGAACCCGGTGCCGCGGTGCGCATCGAGGACTACAAGGGACACTTTCTCGGCAACGGTTACGTGAACCCCCATTCGCTGATCTGCGCCCGGCTGGTGAGCCGCGACCCCCGCTACGTACTCGATGCGTCGCTGATCAAGCACCGGCTGAACATCGCGCTGTCCCTGCGCCAGCAGCTGTTCCCCCAGCCCTGTTACCGGCTGGTGCATGGCGAGGGCGACGGCCTGCCGGGGCTGGTGATCGACCGCCACGGCGAGGTACTGGTGGTGCAGATCACCACCGCCGGCATGGAGGTCCACCGTGACGCCATCGTCGCGGTGCTGGAGAAACTGCTGAAGCCCGCCGCCATCGTGCTGCGCAACGACAGCCCGTCGCGCGAACACGAGGGGCTGGCCAGCGTGGTGGAGACCGTCAGCGGCAGCCTGCCCGACGCGGTGCGGGTGGAAGAGAATGGTGCGCGTTTCGAGATCGACGTGCTCACCGGCCAGAAGACCGGCTGGTTCTACGACCACCGCATGAACCGCGCGCGCATGCAGCACTACGTGAAGGACAAGCGGGTGCTGGACGTGTTCAGCTACATTGGCGGCTGGGGCATCGAGGCCCTCACCGCCGGCGCCAGCGAGGTGATGTGCGTGGAGGCGTCGAGCAGCGCCATCGACCGCCTGCATCACAACGCCGGGCTCAACACGCACAACGGCGCCGGCGTCGCGGACAGGCTGGCCACCGTGGAAGGGGATGCGTTCGAGGCGCTGAAGTCCCTGCGCCAGGCGCGCGAGCGTTTCGACGTGGTGATCGTGGACCCGCCGGCCTTCATCAAGCGCAAGAAGGACTTCAAGGAAGGGCTGGGGGCCTACCGGCGCATCAACCAGATGGCGATGCAGGTGCTGAACAGGGGCGGCTACCTGGTCAGCGCGTCCTGCTCGTTCCATCTCGGCCAGGCCCAGCTGCACGACACGGTGCAAAAGGCCGCCCGCCACGTGGACCGCAATGCGCAGATCCTGGAGCAGGGCCACCAGGGACCGGATCACCCGGTGCACCCGGCGATCCCCGAGACCGACTACCTGAAGGCCTTCATGCTGCGGGTATTGATGAACTGAGTGCGGACAAAAAAAACCCGGACCCAGGGGGGACCGGGTCCGGGGGTACTGCCGAGCCCGAAAGGGGACGGGCCCTTGGGGGGATCAGGTCAGTGCGTCGGGGCCTGCCACACCTTGATCTCGCTGCCGTCCTTCGCCAACGCCTCGCGGCCACGACGGCTGGTCATGCTGACCATGTCCAGGCTTTCACAACTGGGGCACTTGGTGGTCTTGAACTTCAGCAGGTGAAACACGGTCCACGCCGCCGGCAGCACCAGCGCGACCACCAGGCCGGTCATCAGCGCAAAGCTGCCCACCGTGGCCCAGATGAACGCATCCACCAAAAAACTTTCGAAGCACTGCTTCTTGGGCTTGCCGACGAAACCACAGGACGTACATACACGGTCTTTCATTGTTACCACTCCACGATTGCTGGAAAAAACGCGGCCAACCGCCCGGTGGCAATTGGTCATAAAACGGGTCGGGCACAATGATATTTAAAGAGGTAGATGATAGCCATGTTTTGGCAATAGAACTTTTCTATGATTAATCATCATTTACTAATTTACTAATGAATAGGCCCCGGGCGGGCGCCGGCGCAAGGCATGTCGCAAGCGCCGCGAAGCAGGTAAACTGTCGCCCCGAATTTCCGGCCCGCCCGACAAACCTCCACCGCACAACCATGGCCACCCAGCTCTTCTCCCTGCGCAACGTGCCCGACGACGAGGCCGACGAGGTCCGCGCGCTGCTGGACGCCCACCAAGTCGACTACTACGAGACCGGCGCCGGCAACTGGGGTATCTCCTCGCCGGCGCTGTGGCTCAGGAACGACGACGACCTGCCCCGCGCCCGCGAACTCATCGACGCCTATCAGCGGCAGCGCGCCATCGAGCAGCGCGAACGTTATGCGGAACTCCGTCGGCGCGGTGAACACAGGACGCTGTGGAAAGTGTTCGTGGAACACCCGCTGCGCTTCGTGATGTATCTGGCCATCGTCGGGGTGGTGGCCTACCTTTCCATCAAACCCTTTCTGCATCTCGGCCAATAGCGTCGGGAAACAGCGGCGGTTTCGCCGCCACCCCATCCGTGGGAGAATCGGCGCCCGCCTCCCGCAACAGGTACGCAGCAATGAGCAACATCATGGCCGTCACGCTGAACGGCATCGCACAGCTGGAATACTATCGCGACCGCGAACTCGCGCCGCAGCACCAGCTCTATCTCGACAAGATGGACAAGAAGATGGACGAGGGCATACAGGTGGGCGAGCAGTTCATCACCGAGCCCGACCTCGATCAACGCGCCCGGTTCGTGGCCGGCAACCTGGCCCACGCGATCTTCAGCGACAACGAGGCCATGTGCTCGGCGCTGTGCGCGTGGCTGGCCACGCGGCTGCCGGAACTGAAACAGGTGAAGATCACCCGCGCAGAGACCGGCTCGGACGGCGCCGATGACGGCAACGTCGCCATCGAACTGGTGTTCGACGAGGACTACCAGAAGCAGGTATCCGTGCAGCTACACTGAGTACGCGCACCCGCGTTACCCACCGACCCGACCACGGAGGCCCGTCGTGAAACCGGAACTCATCAGCTTCAACATCTGCCCCTACGTGGAGCGCTCGGTGATCATGCTGGCCGAGAAGGGCGTGGACTTCGACATCACCTACATCGACGTCTACGACCCGCCGGCGTGGTTCCACGACATCTCCCCGCTGGGCAAGGTGCCGCTGCTGCGTTACCGCGGCGAGGTGATCTTCGAGTCGGCGGTGATCAACGAGTTTCTCGACGAGACCCACCCGCCACCGCTGCACCCGGCAGACCCGCTGACCCGCGCCCGGCACCGTGGCTGGATCGAGTTCGGCTCCAATCTCAACGGCGAGCTGTACAACATGATGATGGCGAAGGACGCCGAACAACTGACCGCCGCGCTCGAGCCCCTGCGGCATTCCGTGACGACGCTGGAAGCCCGGTTCGGCGACGGGCCACTGTTTGCGGGCGAGCGCTTTTCGCTGGTGGATGCCGCGCTGGCGCCGACGCTGCGCAGTCTCGCGCTGCTGGAGGAGCTGTACCGGATCGAGCTACTCGCCCCGCACCCGAGGCTCCGCGGCTGGCTCGCGGCGCTTTGTGTCCGACCCTCGGTGCAGGGCGCGCGTATCCCCGAGTTCAACGACGTGTTCCTGTCCTTCATGGAACGCAGCGGCAGCCAGCTCAACCAGTTGCGTCGCTAGCGGGTCGAGCCCCCGGGGGCCGCGTGCTAACATGCGCCCATGCTGACCTACCCCGACTTCGACCCCATCGCCCTCAGCCTCGGCCCGGTGAAAATCCACTGGTACGGCATCATGTACCTGGTGGCCTTCGCGGCCTGCTGGTGGCTGGGCAGGCTCCGCGCGAAGCGTCCCGGCTCCGGCTGGAATGCCGACCAGATCTCCGACGTGGTGTTCTACGGCGCCATCGGCACCGTGCTCGGCGGGCGCATCGGTTACACGCTGTTCTACGGCATGGACGGTTTCCTCGCCGACCCGGTGTCCATCTTCCGCGTCTGGGAGGGCGGCATGTCCTTCCACGGCGGCCTGCTGGGCGTGCTGGTGGCCATGTGGCTGTTCGCACGCAAGACCGGCAAGGGTTTTTTCGAGATCACGGATTTCATCGCGCCGCTGGTGCCGCCGGGCATCGCCGCGGTGCGCTTCGCAAACTTCATCAATGGCGAGCTGTGGGGCCGGGTCACCGATGGCCCGTGGGGCATGGTGTTTCCCACCGGCGGCCCCAGCCCGAGACATCCATCGCAACTGTACGAGATGTTTCTCGAAGGCATCCTGCTGTTCGTGATCGTGTGGTGGTTCTCCGCCAAACCGCGGCCGCGCATGGCGGTGTCCGGCGTGTTCGCGCTGGGTTACGGCAGCTTCCGCTTCCTGGTGGAGTTCGCCCGTCAGCCCGACGCACACCTGGGCTTCGTCGCGTTTGGCTGGCTGACCCAGGGACAGCTGTTGTCGGCGCCGCTGGTTGCGCTGGGCATCGTGTTGCTGATCGTGGCCTATCGCGCGACGCCGGGTGACGACCAGAGCACCGAACCGAAAAAATCCAAGAAACAGAAAAAGAGTACCGCATGAGACAGTACCTGGAATTGATGCGCCACGTGTACGACAACGGCGTCGTTAAAACCGACCGCACCGGCACCGGCACTCGCAGCGTGTTCGGCTATCAGATGCGCTTCGACCTCGCCGAGGGTTTCCCGGTGGTCACCACCAAGAAGCTGCACCTGCGTTCCATCATCCACGAGCTGCTGTGGTTCCTGCGCGGCGACACCAACATCCAGTACCTGAAAGACAACGGCGTCTCCATCTGGGACGAATGGGCCGACGAGAACGGCGAGCTGGGTCCGGTGTACGGTTCCCAGTGGCGCTCCTGGCCCGCCGCCGATGGCCGCCATATCGACCAGGTATCGCAGGTGGTCGAGCAGATCAGGAACACCCCGGACTCCCGGCGCCTGATCGTGTCCGCGTGGAACGTCGGCGAGGTGGACAACATGGCGCTGCCGCCCTGTCATGCCTTCTTTCAGTTTTACGTGGCCGACGGCAGACTCAGCTGCCAGCTCTACCAGCGCAGCGCCGACATCTTCCTCGGCGTACCGTTCAACATCGCCTCCTACGCGCTGCTGACACTGATGGTCGCGCAGGTGTGCAAGCTGCAGCCCGGCGAGTTCATCCACACCCTGGGCGACGCGCACCTGTACTCCAATCACCTGCAGCAGGCAGAGCTGCAACTGTCCCGCGAGCCACTGCCGCTGCCGACGATGAAATTGAACCCGGACATCGACGACCTGTTCGCTTTCCGCTTCGACGACTTCGAGCTGGTGGGCTACGAGTGCCACCCGCACATCAAGGCGCCGGTGGCGGTATAAGCCGGCCATGACCCTCTCCCTGATCTGGGCCATGGCCGACGATCGCGCCATCGGCATCGAAAACCGGCTGCCGTGGAAGCTGCCCGCCGACATGAAATGGTTCCGCCAGCACACCCTCGGCAAACCCATCGTGATGGGCCGGCTGACCTTCGAGTCCTTCGGTGCGAAACCCCTGCCGGGGCGGCGCAACATCGTGGTCAGCCGCAACCCGGACTACGCGGCGGACGGCATCGAGGTCTATTCGTCGTTAGACGACGCACTGCGGGCGGCATCCGACGCGGAAGAAATCATGGTCATCGGCGGCGCGTCGCTGTATGCCCAGGCCCTGCCGCTGGCGCAAAGACTGTACATGACCCTGGTGCATGGCGAGGTCGACGGCGATGCGTTTTTCCCGGCCTTCGACCTCGAGCAGTGGACCCAGACCGAACGCCACGACTTCGACGCCGACGAACGCAACGACCACCCGTACAGCTTCGTGATTCTGGACAGGAAGCAGGACTGAACGATGCACAACAGGAGTACGCCATGGGCAGGAAATACCCGCAACTGAATGCCACGCTGCGCGAGTTCATCGGCCAGCAGCAGATGTTCTTCGTCGCCACCGCCGGCGCCAGCGGACACGTCAACCTGTCACCCAAGGGCATGGACAGCCTGCGCATCATCGACGACAACACGGTGCGCTGGCTGAACCTCACCGGCAGCGGCAACGAGACCGCCGCGCACCTGCTGGACACGCCCCGCATGACCATCATGTTCTGCGCCTTCGCCGGCGATCCGATGATCCTGCGCCTGTACGGCGAGGCCCGCGCCGTCCACCCCCGCGATGCGGAATGGGACGACTGGCTGGCCGACTTCCCAGCACTGCCCGGCGCCCGCCAGATCTTCGAACTGGACATCGCGCTGGTGATGAGTTCCTGCGGCATGGCGGTGCCACACTACGCGTTCGTCGAACAACGTGAACAGCTCATTCGATGGGCGGACAAGAAGGGCCCGGATGGCATCCGGCAATACTGGTCGGAGAAAAACTCACTCAGTCTCGATGGCGAGCCCACCGGGATCTGAGCGGCCCGCCCGCCAGGGCATGTATCGAGTGCAGGTGATTGCGCGCCCGCCGGCGGTCCCGTAATTCGATGCCGACATAGTCGGGCTCGAGCCTTGGCGCGCTGGCGGCTCGCGTTTCACCGCTGGCCCGTCAGCGTCCGTTGGCCATCGCCGCACTGGGGTCCACCTCGTACATGGACGGCAGTGAATGGGCGATGCCCTTGTGGCAGTCGATGCAGGTCATGCCGCTGTTCAAGCCCTTGTCGTGCTGCCGCATTGCGCGGCGCCCCTGCTCCACGTAGTCCATGGACTCGAAGTCGTGACAGTTGCGGCACTCCCGCGAGTCGGTGGCCTTCATGGCCTTCCACACGTTGCGGGCCAGTTCGAGACGCTTGTTCTCGAATTTTTCCGGGGTGTTCACCGTGCCCATTATCTTGTGATAAAGCTCGTTGCTGGCCTGTATCTTGCGCCGCACCTTGTAGATCCATTGTTTCGGCACGTGGCAGTCCGGGCAGGTGGCGCGCACGCCGGTACGGTTGCTGTAGTGCACGGTATCCTGGTATTCCTTGTAGACGTTCTCGCGCATCTCGTGACAGGAGATGCAGAAACTCTCCGTGTTGGTCAGTTCCATCGCGGTATTGAAGCCGCCCCAGAAGATGATCCCAGCAAGAAAACTCACCACCGCGATACTGCCGACGGAATAACGCGCGGAGGGTTGCCGCAGACCATGCCAGGCGCGCGCCAGCAACGAGCGCCTGTTCCCTTCCTCTGCGCCGGCTTTCAGCTTGTCCATTTAGTCTCCTCGTTGCTCGATCAGTGCAGGCGTTTAATCGGTTTCACCGGCTGGTAGGTATTGTCCACCAGCGGCGCTGCATGAACCTGGGCCACATGACACTGGGTGCAGAAATACCGCCGCGGGGCAACCTCCTTGAACACGCGACCGTCGCGGCCGGAGAAATGGGTCAGGCTGATACGGGGCGCACCCGAGCCTTCGAAGTTGCTGCGGCTGTGGCAGGTCAGGCACTTGTTGAACTTGAGATTGATGCGGTAGCCCTTGATGGAATGCGGAATCAGCGGCGGCTGCACCGCGAAACTTCTGGGAATGGGTTCACCGTCCTTTGCCCAGCGCTTCTTTGCCGGTATCGCGGACTGCGCCTCGATCGGGTTGCTGCCACGCAGGGACATCACGCCGCCATTTCCCGCCTGCTCATCCGCCAGGACCAGCGGCGCCGTTGCCAGCTGCGCCAGCAGCAGGATCGCCAGGTATCGCCATGCGTTGGTGAAGGAAAACGATTTCATATCACGGACCTCGTGGCCTTGGTGACCTTTACTGCACATTTCTTGAAGTCGGTCTGCTTGGACAGCGGGTCGGTGGCGTCCAGGGTCAGCTTGTTCACCAGCCTACCGGCGTCGAACCAGGGTATGAATACCAGGCCTTCCGGCGGCCGATTGCGCCCCCGTGTTTCCACGCGCAGGCGAATCGTGCCGCGACGGCTGGTCACCTCGGCGACCAGCCCCCGGCGCAGGCCGCGCCTTTTCGCATCGACCGGGTTCATGTACAGCACCGCGTCCGGGAACGACTTGTACAGTTCCGGGATGCGCCGGGTCATGCTGCCCGAGTGCCAGTGCTCCAGCACGCGGCCGGTGGACAGCCACAGGTCGTATTCCTGGTCGGGTATCTCCGGCGGAGGCTCGTACGGGGCGAAGATGATATTGGCACGGCCGTCGGGCTTGCCGTAGAACTGCACGCCCCTGCCCTTCTCCACCAACGGGTCCAGCCCCTCGCGATAGCGCCAGCGGGTTTCCTTGCCGTCCACCACCGGCCAACGCAGGCCGCGTTCGCGATGATAGACGTCGAACTCGCCGAGATTGTGGCCCTTCTTCGGGCCCTCGATACCGAAGCGGCGATATTCTTCGAACAGGCCCTTCTGGATGTAAAAGCCGAACGCGGCCATTTCGTCGTTCCGATACGGGTTGCCGTCGGCGTCGGTGATTTCCGTCGGGGGATACCGATCCACCTGGCCATTGCGAAACAGTATCTCGTACAGGGTCTTGCCGCGGTATTCGGGGGTTTTCGCCAGCAGGGCCGGGTCCCAGACTTCCTCGACCTTGAAGCGCTTGGAGAACTCCACCAACTGCCACAGGTCGGACTTCGCGTCACCCGGCGCGGCCACCTGCTGGCGCCAGAACTGGGTACGCCGCTCGGCGTTGCCGTAGGCGCCTTCCTTCTCGGTCCACATCGCGCTGGGCAGGATCAGGTCCGCGGCCTGCGCGGTGACGGTGGGATAGGCGTCGGACACCACGATGAAATTCTCCGGGTTGCGATAACCCGGCAGGCCCTCCTGGTTGAGATTGGCGGCGGCCTGCAAATTGTTGTTACACATCACCCAGTAGGCATTCAGCTTGCCGTCCCTGAGCATGCGATTCTGCAATACCGCGTGATAACCAGGCTTCGGCGGAATGGTGCCCTCCGGCAGCTTCCAGACCTTTTCGGCAAAATCGCGGTGGGGTTTCTTCATTACCACCAGGTCTGCGGGCAGCCGGTGGGAAAAGGTGCCCACTTCCCGCGCGGTACCGCAGGCCGAGGGCTGGCCGGTGAGCGAGAACGGGCTGTTGCCCGGTTCGGAGATCTTGCCCATCAGCAGGTGCACGTTGTAGATCAGGCCGTTCACCCACACGCCCCGGGTGTGCTGGTTGAAGCCCATGGTCCAGAACGAGGTGATCTTCCTGTCGGGGTCGGCATAGAGCCTGGCCAGCCGCAGCAACCGCTCCTTCGGCACGCCGCTGAGCCTGGCGGTGTAGTCCAGCGTGTATTTCGACACCGCCTTCGCATAGGCGTCGAAGTCGATTTTTTTCAGCTTGCCCTTGCCGCGATTCTTCGCCTTCTGTTCGCGTGGATCACTGGGGCGCAGGCCGTAGCCGATGTCGTCCGGGGTGCGGGTGATGTTCACGTGGGCATCGAGGAAGGCCTGGTCATAGGCCTTGTTCTCGATGATGTAGTTGGCGATGTAATTCAGTATCGCGAGATCGGTCTGCGGTGCGAATACCATGCCGTTGTCGGCCAGGTCGAAGCAACGATTGCGGAACGGCGACAACACGTGGACCTCGCAGCCCACCTTGCGGAAGCGGGTCGCGGTGAGTCGTGACCACAGGATGGGGTGCATCTCCGCCATGTTCGAACCCCACAGCACGAAGGCATCGGCATGTTCCAGGTCGTCGTAGCAGCCCATCGGCTCGTCGGAGCCGAAGCCACGCATGAACGCACCCACCGCCGAGGCCATGCAGTGGCGGGCGTTGGGGTCGAGGTTGTTGGAGCGAAAGCCGGCCTTGTACAGCTTGGAAGCGGCATAGCCTTCCCAGATGGTCCACTGCCCGGAGCCGAACATGCCCACCGCGGTCGGGCCCTTTGTCTTCAGCGCCGCTTTCCATTTTTCGGCCATGATGTCGAAGGCCCGGTCCCACGACACCGGGGTGAATTCGCCGTTCTTGTCGTACTTGCCGTTGGTCATGCGCAGCAGCGGCGTGGTGAGCCTGTCCTCGCCGTACAGCACCCTGGACAGGAAGTAGCCCTTCACGCAATTCAGCCCGCGATTGACCGGCGACAGCGGATCGCCCTGGGTGGCCACGATACGGCCCTTGCTGGTACCCACCAGCACACTGCAGCCGACACCGCAAAAACGGCAGGGGGCCTTGTCCCAGCGGATGCGCATGTCGTCGTCCGCGGCGGCCTGCGCCAGCCTCACGCCGGGAACCGTGACCCCCGCTACCGCAGCGGTGGCGGCAATGGCGTTGGCCTTGATGAAATCACGGCGACTGAGTTTCATGCGGCGTCTCCTTGCTTTCTGCTGACTGGGTTTCGTGCCCGGGGGGTTCCTGATGATGATAGATCAAGGTTGCCGATAGTACGCCGTGCATCTGCTGGAGCCCGTTCAGGATATCGGCCATCGTGTGGCTGGATGATGTTTCGACGGTCACCACCAGGCCGCCGTCGGCGGAGATCGCGTGTACCTCCACGCCGGGCATGGCGACCAGGCGAGATCGCAGGGCCTCGGCATCCCGGGGGAGGGTCTGAACCAGCACACCACTGATTTCCACAACGTATGTCCTCAAGTCGGCCTGCTAGCGGCACATCGCCGGTTATGCTGAGTCGCGTTTCGGCGAACGCCCCTTACTTATACGCCACACCGTGGCCGCAGCATAAGCAAAAGCACTTATGCCGGGAGAAAAAAACGGAATACCGCGGTCACGGGGCCCTGTGTGCCTGCGACAGGTAGCGTTGCAGGTAGTCGGCGAAGCTCTCGTGGTCGGCCGCCTCCATGTCACGCTGGCGCTGCCACGACCGCTTGGCCAACCGCTCGAACTGCTCGCGATGGGCCGTCGTCAGTCTCAGGCCCTGGAAATAGGCCTGGTGTTGCTGGGACTTGCGCATCGCGAAATGGAAGAAGCCCTCGCCGGCTTCGCGCATCCCTGCCAGCATGCGTGCCGATGGCGTGCGCTCCGGGTCACGCACCTTGTCCTGCTGCGCGGCCAGCGATGCGCTGTACGGGACATCGTCGTGACCGGTGTCCAGCAGTTCGCAGACGCCGGTCATCGCGTCCAGCAACTCGCCGGCCCACTGGGTCAGGCGCAGCTTTTCGTCGCCGCGATGCAGGTACAGCCTCGGATCGCGCCCCCGGTGAGCGCTGGCCAGTTCGTTGTGGTCGATATGGTCCCGTTCCTCGGCGCCGATGGGCGGGCTGTCGTGCAGCAGGCAGAACACCAGGAAGGCCTCCAGAAAATGCAGCTGCTCCTCGTCGATGCCCAGCGGGTCGAATGCGTTGACGTCGATGGATCGCAGTTCCACATATTGCACCCCCCGCCGTTTCAGCGCATGGGCCGGCATCTCGAAGTCATCGACGATCTGCTTGGGACGGATGGTGCTGTAGTACTCGTTCTCGATCTGCAGGATGTTCGCGTTGAGCTGCTGGTACTGGCCGTCCACCACCACGCCGAGCTTCCGGTATTCCTCGTAGGGGGTCGTGATCGCGGCCAGCAGGCTGGCCACGTAGGCGTCCACGTCGTCGTAGTTGGCCTTTACGCCGACCTTGGCCTCCCGGTTGTTCTGGTAGCCGATGTCGCCCATGCGCAGCGAGGTGGCGAAGGGCTGGTAGTAGGTCACCGCGTCGAAGGACTCCAGCGGCGTGGACTTGCCACCGAGGAAGGACTTGCACACCGCCGGCGACGCGCCGAACAGGTACGGCACCAGCCAGCCGAAGCGTTGCAGGTTGCGGATCAGCCCGAAGTAGGCCGCGGCGACGAAGGCCTGGCGATCACCCCGCTCGCCCTCCAGTTGCTGGTACAGGCCCCAGAAATCGTCCGAGAAGGAATAGTTGAAATGCACACCGGCGATCACCTGCATCACCCGGCCGTAGCGCAGCCCCAGCCCCCGCCGGTACACGGTCTTCATCGTGCCGGCATTGGACGGGCCGTACTGCGCGATCGGGATGCTGGTCTCCCCGGCCACCACGCAGGGCATGCTGGTGGCCCACAGCAGCTCGCCGGCGCCGTCGCGCTCCAGCACGTCGTAGACGAATCGCTGGGTATCGCGCAGCGCGGCCAGCGCCTGCGCCGCGTCGTCCAGCGGCGGGGTGATGAACTCGGCCAGGGCCTCCGAGTAGTCGGTGGTGATACTCGGGTGGGTCAGCGGCGAGCCCAGCGCCTCCGGGTGCGGACGCTGGGACAGGTTGCCCTCCGGGGTCACGCGCAGGCTTTCCTTTTCCAGCCCGATCCGGCCACCGGCCAGCAGGTCCGCCTGTCCACTGTTGATCAGCCGCGAGAGCCGCTGTTCTGCTTTTCGGTACAATCCGCTCACCCCGGGAAGGGGGCTCGTCACCCCCGAATTTTGTCAGCGGCCGATTGTGCCCGAAAAATGCAGCCGTTCCCAATCCGCGCTGCACCCCTCCCACGCCGCCAGGTACCCGGCATCCCCGCCGTCGCCCACGCCGCGGCTGCGCTGATGCTGCCGGTAAACCTCCAATTTCAGAGGTCAAGCATTGCGTGAACCTGCCGACAAGTAGCTGAACATCCCGCCAAACCGGATTCACGACAAAACACCCGATGAACACAAACGGCCCTCCCACCCTCGCCGTTGCCGCCGAGGAACCCGCCAGGCTGCTGGTGGTGGACGATATCGAAATGAACTGCGACCTGATGACGCTGCAGCTGCAACGCCACGGCTACCGCGTCTCGGCCACCAGCAGCGGCGCCGACGCGCTGGCACGGGTGGAGGCCGAGCACTTCGACCTGCTGCTGCTGGACATCCGCATGCCCGGGATGGACGGGCTGGAGGCGCTGCGACGCCTGCGGGAGAACCACTCCGCGCTGAACCTGCCAGTGATCATGGTCACCGCCGACGCGATGGAGGAGAGCGTGGTGGAGGCCATGCAGATCGGCGCCAACGACTACCTGGTCAAACCGTTGAGCATGCCGGTGGCGGTGGCCCGCATCGAGGCCCAGCTCACACTGCAGCGCATGGCCGGCATCAAGGACGACCTGGTGCGCTTCGCCAGCCACGACCTCAAGAAACCGCTGCTGGTGATGATGGACATGGCCCAGACCCTGAAACAGGACCTGCAGCCGGGCCAACCGGTGATCCAGGACAACCTCGACGTGCTGCAGATGCTGCTGGACACCGGCCACAACATGCAGCGCGTGATCAGCGGATTTCTCGACCGGGAATCCCTGCGCCAGGGACAGATCGAGCCGATGCACCACGCGGTGGACATCAACGGCCCCGTGCAGAGCGCCATCGACGGCAACCGGGACTACGCGGCCAGCAAGGGCATCACGCTGACCGGGCAACTGGGCGATGCACTGCCCAGGGTACAGGCCAACGACTTCCGGCTGCTGCAGATAATGGACAACCTGATCGGCAACGCACTGAAGTTCAGTCCGCAAGGCTCCAGCGTGACGGTGCGCACCGCCGTCGATGGCGAGACGCAGGTCTGCGTCGAGGTCATCGACAGCGGGCCCGGGCTGCGCGACGAGGATTTCCCGCTGCTGTTCGTCAAGCATGCCCGGCTCAGCAACCACCCCACCGGCAACGAGACCAGCACCGGGGTCGGCCTGGCGCTGTGCAAGCAGCTCATCAAGATGGACAACGGCCACATCGGCGCGCGCAACAACCCGCAGGGCGGTGCCACCTTCTGGATCAGATTGCCGTTACACTGAACGCCCGTCCCCGGCACCGGAGCCCGCAGCCATGACCCAGGACCCACAGTGGAAACAGCGGCTCGCCCCCGCGCAATATCACGTCACCCGCGAGGGCGGCACCGAGCCCCCGTTCAGCGGCGAACACCTGCACAACAAGGCCGCCGGCGGCTACCACTGCATCTGCTGCGACAGCCCGCTGTTCGACGCACGACACAAATACGACTCCGGCAGCGGCTGGCCCAGCTTCTGGCAGACCATCGACCCTGCCGCCGTCACCGAGACCAGCGACCACAGCCACGGCATGCAACGGGTGGAGGTGCGCTGCGCCCGTTGCGACGCCCACCTGGGCCACCTGTTCGACGACGGCCCGCCGCCCACCGGGCTGCGCTACTGCATCAACTCCCTGTCGCTGAACTTCCACCCCGACCCGTCCGCCGGTGACTGAAACCCCGCCACGGCTCGGACTGATCGGCAGCCCGGGCGAATTCACGCTGGCGGCCCTGCAGACCCTGCTCGGCCACGGTATCGTGCCGCGACAGGTCCTGTTCGCCGCCGCGCCCCCGGCAACACCCCCGGCGCGAGCGTTGCCGGTGACCCCACCGGCAGCGGCCGGCCCACTGGAAACGCTGGCCCGGCAACACCGGATCCCGCTGCACCACATCGCCCACGCCCGACAACAGCCACGCGACCCGGTCCGCCTGCCCGCGGTGGATATCGCACTGGTGGCCTGCTACCCGTACCGGCTGCCGACCGCGCTGATCCACTGGCCGCAGCGGGCCTGCATCAACCTGCACCCGTCGCTGCTGCCGGCCTACCGCGGCCCGGACCCGGTATTCTGGCAACTGCGCGACGACGCGCCCGAACGCGGCGTCAGCCTGCACCGGGTCACCGATACGCTGGACGCCGGCCCGCTGCTGGCCCGGGAAACGCTGCACTACCCCAGCGGCGCATCGCGCCCGGCGCTGGACCGGCTGCTGGCCGGCGCCGGCACGGCGCTGCTCATCGAAAAACTCGGCCACTGGCCCGACCTGCCCGAGGCCCGGCCGCAACCCGCCAAGCTGGCCGGCTACCGGCCTGCACCCACGCCGGCAGACTACCGGCTGCACACGGACTGGCGCGTCGAGCGCGCGTTCAATTTCATCCGCGGCACTCGCACGCCGCCCGGCGGTTATCCACTGCGCACGGAACACGGCGAGATCACGCTGGACCGGGCCATCGCATTCAGCCACGGCCCGGGCTTCGAACGGCCCGCGGCCGGCGACGAGATCGAGCTGCGTTTTTCCGACGGCCTGCTTCGCGCCGGGCTGCGGGAGCCGATATAATCCCGCCCCAGCTTTCGTCAACCGAGCAGGCACGCCATGACCGACGCCACCCCCTGCCCCTGCGGCAGCGACAAACCCTACGAACAGTGTTGCGGGCCCTACCTGGCCGGCGACGCCGTCCCGCCCAGCGCCGAGGCGCTGATGCGCTCCCGCTACACCGCGTATACCCGCTTCGACGACGCCTACCTGCTGGACAGCTGGCACCCGGAGCACCGCCCCGACGACCCCAACCCGAGCCGGGACGACGGCAGCGTCTGGACCGGCCTGGAGATCCTGCGCACCGAGGCCGGCCAGCCCGGCGACCGCGAAGGCGTGGTGGAATTCATCGCCCGCTGCGAACTCAACGGCACCCCGGCCCAGTTGCACGAGGTCAGCCGCTTCAGTCACGACGGCGAGCGCTGGTACTACGTGGATGGCGAAGGCCGGCAACCCGTCAAGCGCGACAGGCCCAAGACCGGCCGCAACGAACCCTGCCCCTGCGGCAGCGGAAAGAAATTCAAGAAATGTTGCGGGCCGTAGCCGCGACGCATAGGCCGGCGCGCCGATTTCGCGCATCT
>Ga0256830_1000650_pt1 | contig 26278 bp, 25 predicted proteins | sample 128326metaG_FD_190537 | JGI IMG/M metagenome (GOLD analysis project Ga0256830, IMG submission 190537) | Hydrothermal vent microbial communities from Lau Basin, Pacific Ocean - 128-326 | ecosystem: Environmental > Aquatic > Marine > Hydrothermal vents | place: Pacific Ocean: Lau Basin | collected... | reverse complement strand
GTTCCGTGCCTGCAGATACAACGGTATTGCGAGAAGCTATTAGCAAGTTTTCTCTAATATTTTTTGGCGCAGGAACATCAACTAAAGAAGTTTCACCATTGGCGATATTTTGTAAGATTTGTTTCACACTATAACTCCGACACAACTAATCTAACTTTACCACTTTTTGTTCGCGGTACTTTTTCAACATAAGAAACCCTGATTTTAATTTCATGACCAAGCCTCTTTCGCGTTTCTACTAAGAGTAGCTTCTCATCTATCTCAGAATACTTTTTATTCTTAACAACATTGATTTGAATAGACCCACACTCTTTTTGCCTAACTTGAGCTTCAACTATATTAACCATATCTTTAAATATATGATCCAGTCTTCCAACTTTCACTCCACCTGGGATCGTCACAAAGTCTTCTATACGTCCATCAATATCATCGACAATACGCCACTTACTTCCGCAGTTACATTGTTGATCAGAAATATGAACCACATCACTTGTATCATATCGCAACAAAGGAAAAATGGGATTTATCCAGTTAGTCCCTATCATTTTATAAGTGTTTATCCCATATTCTACTGGGATAAACTCAACTAAAGAAAAATCCTCGTCAACATGTAGTTTTCCAGATGTGCATTGGGAGATATTCGCGACGCCTTCCGCTTGCCCATAGTGTTGAATCAAAATCGCTTTTGGAAAAGCCTTTTTAATCGTTTCTACCTGTGGAATAGTTAAGCTCTCAGCCCCAAAGCTTATAGTTTGTACTAGGGGAGGAGTATCAATAGACTGATCTAGAATATATTTTGATAGCAGTGAAATAGACGATGGGTAACCATGTAGCCATCGAATCTTTTTTTTTGTAATTTCTTTAATATAATCTAAGGCATTTTCCTCTTTAAGGTGATAAGCACTAAACATCAACTGTCTGCCAACCCTATTCATACGCCAATAAGGTGGTTTATGTTGTGACAAATGAACAATAGATCGTCCACCAAAATAGCCACAAAGTGTACTGTGATCTATACCATGCTGAAGTCGATATCTCCACCATGTTGCCCAGGTTTCTTGCTCACAAGACTGGTTTTCGTAAAAGAAAAGACCGCTACCAGTTGTACCACTTGTATGCCGTGCTATCACATCCCGCTTTTTATATTTGGAACTAAATATGCCGTCAATATTTTCCTTAACAATGTCCTTAGTCAAGACTGGAAGTTTTTTCAGCTCATCTATCGAATAAGCACTATTAATATTCACGCTATAATCGTGAAACTGCTTTTTCCAATAATTCGAATGAACTGCCTCTGAAAGGGTTATTTTCAAACGTTGATTTTGATAGCCCTCTAAACTTATCCCATCAAGTGTCCGTCGAGCGATAACTTCATCTTCCAGTTGAAAGTATTCTTTTCCATATCGCCTATTTTTAATCCTTAAACCAGCAAAATTAATTAAAACTTCCTGAGCAATGCGAGGCATTGACAAATATATTTTTTCACTATCCACGATAGTGATATTCGATGTGTCCGGCCCAACCAAAATGAGGCTTGAATTGAAGAAATTCACTATCCTCTATATCGACAAACCGTCCATTCCATTCTTTAATGTTACTTTCAACATAAACATCATCTGGACTAAAATCAGTGATGGGAAAACTATCCAATGCAAATGCTCCTTTTATTACAGGTATTTTTCGCCAGTCAAAACCCATGATTCGAGCTGCAACCATGTCAGCTAATACTGGATCCGTGCCTCCTATTACAATCCCACTCTCGACAGGGTCTCCTTGCATCGGCCCCATTCCTTCCATGCCAATCCTACCGTCAATTACACAATAGTATCTCTTTTTATTTTCCTTGCGAAGTGAACCATCAGCATTTCCATAGAGCAGACAACGATTCAGGTCAAGCACCATCCGCCAAGTAGTATTATTTTTAAACCAATTTCCACTACGAATAACTGTTGCACCATCGCCAAATACCTTTGTACCTGACTTTCGTAATCGCTGAGCTATTTTTGGCCCAAGCAGAGGTATATTTAAAGCGATTTTTCTCGCAAATTTTACGGATAATTGTTCAATTCGTCTTTTAAGCGTCAGATCGGGGAATTCATCACCCCCATTTGATGGACTACCTTCGGTATGATGTGGCAGCCAATTTTTATCGGCGTTTATTCCAACAAGGTTCTTTAAATTAAGTGTTACTCCCGTTTTTTTATGCGTTTTTAACTTAGGCATATTGATAAAGACATCAGCTTTAACGGGTGTAGCGCATATGAGATATTCCTGTGTTTCACCTTTATGATGATTATTTACAACCCTCGAATCATAGTCTGCCCCATAAAATCGTCCCTCACCACTATGTTGATAAAACAAACTATTTTTTCCCAAATTAAATGCAATTGAGCCTTCGGGGTCTCCTTGGAGTTTTTCTCTTTTTGTTATAACTCCTGCGTCGTTTGTCCATTCCTCATCTCGTAGGTCAATTACTTCCACCTTCAAATTAAACTGCTTGCTACATTCTTCCGCAATTTCATACAGTCCTAATTTTTCTGCTATTTTTTCGAATGATGAATCGGTTTGAGGAGCATCGCAAATTGTTACCCTACCTTCTCCGCATAATTTTTCACAGACATGACTACACACATCTTTGATAAGGGAGGCATCGGTAATAACACTCCTCCACTCGTTAGCATCTGTCTCTTTGCTTTCCTTAACGAGATTCGGTTTTATCACTACCCAGTCTCCCGGATTGACCCTGATAAAATCGAAACTAATCTTGTCCCGATCAACATAAACGGTATTGTTAGACATTTCACACCTCCCGAATATGTAGTTTAGTTTTTTTATATACTATGACTTGCAGCCTGTAACGAATTGTCGTCCATTACCACTTCAGATTCTCTCTCACCGAGAACAAACAGCGCCCCATTTGGTACATTTTCTATAACCCGTGAGCCGTATGATCTAATTACATTGTTAACAGTCATAGTCGGCCATTTTCCAAATTCAGTATCCAATGTTTTTAATATCGCCAAAGCAGTAGGAGTAACAGTTTCACCTTTTGATGGAATCCCATAGATTGGTACTCCTCTTAACATTTCTTGTACTGCAGGAGCCGGACTCAATATTTTCCCATGAGCACATCTAATTTCTCCATCACAAATTGGGAGAGGACTACAAAATACACCAGTAGGAGATATAATATTAAACAAGACCGCAGATACACATACATCTAGAATACTATCAAGTGAACCAACCTCATGAAATGTTACCAGTTCTTGCTCAATATTGTGAATTTCCGACTCAACTTTTGCAAGCAATTCAAACACTCTAATAGATAACTTTTTATCTTCGCTTTCGAGTTCACTATTTTCAATGATCTTTAATATCTCAGAATATGACCTATGGACATGCTCTACTGGTAAAGTAATTACTGACCTCCAACCTAAAATACCATTTACATTGTGCTCAACTACTTTTATAGAGTTTTTAAGGTTTGGTATATTTATTTTTTCAATTATTCGTTTTAATCCAATTTCATTGGTTTGGGCTAGCTTGTATAGTCCTGTTAATAGCATATCTCCACTTATACCAGATGGCGTTCTAATAACTACAATTTTTTCGCTCATGGCAGTGTGTTGCTTTGCTCAAGAATACGTATTGCCGCGCACGCCGCTCCAAATCCATTATCTATATTTGTAACTAACAGACCCTGAGCACAACTTGTCAACATTGCATTCATCGCTGTCTTTCCATTTTCTGCGGTTCCATAGCCTACGGAGGTTGGCACTCCTATTACTGGTTTTCCGATTTCTCCAGCAACCACTGTCGCCAGAGCCGCATCCATTCCTGCAACAACGATAACTACATCACTCTTATTTATCTCTTCGATCTTTTCAACAAAGCGCCACAAACCAGCTACACCGATATCAAAAAAAACTTGGGGCTTTAATCCATAAAATTCCAGTGTACGGGAAACCTCCATAGCGATCGGTAAATCAGATGTTCCAGCAGTTACAATACCAACTAAGCCAACTCTACTTGTTAGCTTGCCATTCATTATGCCTGTCTTAGACAACGGGTCATAATCAACTCTTTTACAGGTATCATCACTAAGTTTTTCATAGACACAGGGAGATAATCGAGTTAGAAGTACGGGAAAACTATTTTTTTGGTTTATGTCTTTGAGAAGCTCATTCAAAGAAAACAGATCTTTTCCTTCGCAAAGTACTGCTTCGGGCATGCCTATTCTATTTATTCGATTGTAGTCGTATTCAAATGACATTACGAAACCAAAAATGCTCGGCCCGATGCATAAGCTTCTGGGTAAAGACTAACGCTATGCACCTCTGTAGTATTTTTCCTTACCAACTTTTCGACATATTCAGTTACATCTTCGGTAATTTTTTCTCTATCCGGTTCTAACACTTCTATAAACATCTGCCCTTTATTAACACGACAACGAACAACATCTATCAATAACTTGTCTCTTAAATATTTTTCACATATTTCTATCGTACGCAATGTAGTATTCTCAATTCTATTTCCTACGTAAACTCTACTCGACAAACAAGGCGATGCCGGTAACTCGGAAAAAGGCAGTTCCAATTTTCTAGCAATATTCCTTATATCCTCTTTTCCTATTCCTGATTCTACATATGGATGCCTAACATCATGCATATCAGCTGCTATTAACCCTGGACGATATTCGTCCAAATCATTCCTATTTGTACCGCTCATAATTTCATGCCGCCTGCCCGTCAGTTGATTTCTAACTAGATCACGTTTTATCGCGGAATACAGGTTTGTCTTGCAATAGTAGCATCGATTTTTGGGATTATTTATATATCGGCTATCTTGAAATTCACCACCATCAATTAACTTGAACTCCATATTTTCTCTCTCTGCCCAAGCTCTCAATCTTTCTGTAGCCTCCGATGGAACCGCTGGACTAACCGCGTGATACACAATAGTATTGTATGAACTAATTCGATTTGATAATGTCGCAAGCAGCATACTATCTACTCCACCGCTACACGCTACAGCAGTCTTTTTATAGCACTCCAATATTGCGCTCAACTTTTCAAGCTTTTTTCTCAAAACCCTAGGGTGACCGTCAATTAGCATGATTTTCCTGTACATTTTTTTCTTTTTTCAATTCTCTTTCTAGCTCCCAAACTCTAATATCTATTAACATAGGAAACCATAATGCATGTAGTAAATGATATATCAATGCTGCTTTTCCATCGATAAATCCTCCAGACAAAAAATATCTATAAAAGAAAAACATGAAAGGACGAAGAAACAACGGCAACCTGTTCCATATTTTATACCTTATCCATCTCTTCCTTTCTGCTTGGCTACCAAGTAATTTTACTTCTATTTCCTTTTGCTCTATGTTTCGTCTGCGCTTAAATTCCTCTTCAGCCTCTCTGTTCGCATATCGAATGTGCTTTTCAGCCCATTCCGATGTTGGCTTCTTATCTTCATGTATAAAGTCATTACTAAGATAGCCAACCTCCCCAGCTACAACGATATGTTCGTTAACCTGTCGGTCTTCACAGCATCCTTTACCATACCTAAACAATCTCAATATCCATATTGGGTAATATCCTCGCTTAATCCACTTTCCCATCCAAATCATTCTACGTTTCAAATAGAACCCGTCTTCTGATACCTTCCTATTTGTAACCGTTGTAATTTCTTCCTTGAGTTCTTCTGTTAACCACTCATCTGCATCAAGAAATAATACCCACTCACTCGCTACTGGAAGATTATCAAGTGCATAGTTTCTTTGTTTTGCATAGTTTTCAAATGTATTTGTAAACACTTTACAATTATATTGTTCAGCAATAGAAATAGTATTGTCTGTACTCCCAGAGTCCAGGATAAATACATCTGCGCCCCATTCCTCAAGGCTATTCAGGGCTTGCGACAGGTTTTTTTCTTCATTGAAGGTCATTAATATAACTGAAAGGTTTGGTTTCATTAACTATCCTATACTATTACCAACAATATGATGTTGAGAGATTGCCCCAGCAGTCATGTCTCATTTTGGACTAAACTTTAATCTCAATACAATTTTCAATACAGTGAAATCCTATTAACTAACTTTTCTAGCATAAACATTTAGCATTATCCCCCTGCCAGTCAAGTTCATAATTTTCAGTATAATTTTTACAGCAATATTGAAAATTGGAACAGTATTTTTTTTCAATATCATTCTTTTTTCTATTGAACTAAGCGGTATCCTAGAGTCAAATTCTACCTTCTCTATTTGAAACCCATTGCTTTCGAGTAATTTTACCAAGCTCGTTTTATTAAAATAGTTCAAATGTGCAGGAGGACAAATGTAAGGTTCTTTCTCCTGCAAAATCATTCTTGTCAGATTGTCAAAATTCGGCAATGCGACTACTATCAATCCATCATTGCTCAAAAGAGTATGCGCTTTTTGTATCCAGTTTTGAACATCTTGTACATGCTCTAGTATTTGACTTAGCACTATGTATGTGCTTTGCTAATTATTCTCCTCGCATCTTATAGTGGAGTTTGGCTCTTTAGCTTCTCTATCCAATATTTCCTCCGCCATCTCTTCCTCTCCGTGTCCTAGTTTCGAATAGTAATTCATTAAATATTCGATATTTGGGCGAGGATTAACAAATGCATATCCACAATTTACGCATCTATCAATGTTGAAGCTTCCCACTTTTGTCTTCTTTATTCTCCAATTGTCTATACCCTTCTGACAAATCGGACATTGTAAATCAAACCGAGACTCTAGTTCACGCATAACTTTTTTTCCTATGTATGCATGTATTTTTGATAGATAGATATCAATTTTTGTATATTTTTTTCCAAGGAATATTCATTTTGTGCAAGCTCGAATGCTTTTTTTGACATTCTGTAATACTTATCGCCATCCATACGATCTATATCCACTAGAGATTCTTCTATACTTCGTATATCATTATCTATCCAGTAACCCGCACCCACTTGTATTAGCCTCTGCCAAGGCGTATGTTTAGATGCAATAACCGGCAAAGAATTTCTTAAAGCCTCAACTACTACATTACCAAAATTTTCGGAGTACGATGGCAATACTAATACCTTAGAACTACGATACAGTTTCTCTTTTTCTTCTCCGACTACCTCCCCAAGAAACGATACGTGATCAGAGACTTTTAATTTTTCACATAGTTTTTGTAATGACAGTACGTAGGAATTTTCTCCAATACCTGCTATTATCAAAGGATGCTTTTCTCTAACCACATCAGCTAAATTCGAGTACGCTTCAATAAGTTTCTCTATAGCCTTCTTTGGATGCAAACGCCCCAAATAAAGTACTCCCACTCTTAAATCAAGATCAACTCTCTCTATTCTATTCCATCCCCCCATAGGTAAGTAGTTGGGCACTACTTCAATAGGTTTTCCCACAAAGTGTTTTTTTACAAAATCCCTTTCTTGTTCCGAAGTAACCATCACAAAATCACTTTTATTAAAAACACGCTGAAATATAGCCATGTATATTCTTTTTTGTGGCCAATTATAAACTAAAGCATTCGGTTCTAACTCTCCCCTCGGAGAAAAAGTAAACGGTATATTTTTCACCCTTGAACACAATGCAGCAACCATAGATGGGAGGTAGAAAAAAGAAGTTATGTTAACAAAACTACTATCTTTAAGCATTTTATAGAACTTCAATATTACTTTATACGATAGAACGCTAGACCTATAGCTTTTACAAAAATAAACCTTCACTCCATCGATATCACTCAGCCCATCTATATCAATACTATATTGTTTTATATGTTCTTTGCTCAAACCGAAGTCTGTAGTAACCACGGTAACATCTACTCCATTTCTAACTAACTCCTTCGCCTGCCAAAATATGGTATTATTTGGCCCACCGCATTGAGCCGGGTAAAATGAACCTAAAAAATATACAATCTTCATATAACCTTACTAGCTCTCATGCCCTGTTATCGTCAAATATGTTTCCTTTGTTTTGTTTTCCCATGAGTTATCACTAGCTACCTTCTCTCTCTCAACATTACAACCCTCATCTAAACCTTTACGAATATTTTCAATAAACTCATCGTCACTGTTAGACAAATAAGCGACATTCTCGAAGGGCTTTAGCTCTTTCCAATATATACTCACTACTGGCAAGCTAGCAGCAAGATATTCATACAATTTGATCGGAGAAACACCTTCTATCAACTTGCTATATCTAAACGGAATAATACCTATATCGAACCCCTTAACTAGAGAGGGTATTTCTTCGTATGGCTTCGCCCCAAGAAAACTGATATTTGAATATTTTCTTTTAATCTCATTTATTTGCACGATAACATTGTCTGTCATCGCTCCAATGATAACGATCTCATTTTCTTTAAAACTCTCAGCAATCTTATCAATCAAATCAAGATCCACCCATTTTTCCAGCGCACCTACATACCCAATCACCTTTTTGTTACTGTATAACCTCAATTTATCCGACTTACTGAAAAGTTCAAAGTCCACACCGTTTGTTACAACCTCGAACTCTCGGCCAAATTGCATCTCTTTAACTTCTGATATGAAATGAGAAGAAGCTATCAGATAATCAACAGCTTTTACCAGCTTCCTTTCTAACATAATTGATACATTCCTTTTTGACCAAGGAAACTCTTCATACATATCAGGGCATTCATAAAATATTTTATATTCACTCAATCCTTTTAAAAACCCTGTATACATATATGGATGACTCGTACCAATAACAGTATTTTCTGGCGTTAAAGGCTCAATTATTTTATTGAGCAAACGCTTTAACACAAAACCATTAAAACTAAATAAAAAAGGTATTCTTAATCCAATCCTACTTGGTACAGTAGGATAAACTTTATAGGTTATTACATTATCTACTTCTGAATACTTCTGAGCTTGAAATAACAATTTTGGCTGTTTTGACAGGCCACTTAATTTTTCGTTAAATGACAATATTGCATCTACAATAATTATATTATCAAAATAATTTTGATAATATGGAAGCATATGAAAGAATCTTTGTTTGTATGGATCCGAAGAAGGGTATGCAGACAAATACACAAGTGTTTTCGCTTTATTTAACATCTTTTTTCCTATCTTTTGTTAAAACAAACTGTCTATTTATGAACAACATTTAATTTTTCAAATATTTCTTCCTTCATACAAATCACCTGCCATCCATTTAAACAATTTAAACCTATCACGTACCTACAATTAGATCTGTCCCATATCAATTTGACCTCAGGGAAATTGCATATAAATTGTCTTGTGATTCCTAAAACCTTGAGTAAATAGTTTTCAAGACTCGAATTTAATTATACTTAAAATTACTAGTTTTATCTTTCGAAAATTTATACCGTGCAAGTATATATGGATGATTAATAGCTCCTTCTTATTCTAGAGATATATAACTTTTATCTATATGCAATGACTAAGAATTAAATGTCATTTTATCTTTTGGATATAGAATGAACCTGGCTCTCTATTTCTATCAATAAATGGGCACACCTTCTCAAGTTCAGAATAGTGATTGTGCTTTAAATAGTTTAGCGCCCCTATTACTTTCCATGATTCGTTATGCGTCAGAAATCCCCTAGTAAGTACTGCTCATTCCAAAAGCGATTTCTATCCTTAACCCAGGAATCTGGATAATTTTTCGGAGTAAAAATATCATGCACATGAACAATGACACCTTCATTAAGTGTTGGCAGCAGTTGTAGAAATTCATACACGACGTCTCCCTCTGGACGTATCATATGAGAAGAATCGATAAAAAGCAGATCACCAAACTCTAGCTCCTGAAATAGTTCTACATCAACTTCCTCCACCTTTTTTCTAATAATCTCTAACCCAGTTTTTTCCAACCATGGCATTTCATATGGCTCGATACATAGGTGCTTACATTGGTAACCAGAAACATCCTCCATATTTTTCCTTACTGCATTTATTGCCATTAGCGTTGAATTTCCACTTCCAATCTCAAATATCTTTTTGGGCTTGAAATACCTAAGTACTTGATACCAATACTCTGCATCTCCCGATTCAAACTCCCCATTATTCATATAGAAAGTCAATTCATCCTTTCTATTTCTGGAAACATCTTTTAACTCGTCTGCATATTTAAGCTTTTTAACTAATTCAAGCTGCTCCTCTGTATTTAGATTAATCCCACCCATTTTTCTATCAATAAATATACTATTTCTTTTTTTCCGAAAATCAAACTCAGGCTCATAGTAATGATTAACAATTGGAAACACACCAACATATAGCAAAACTTTCCTACATATAGGCATTCTGTGGATTCCAGCCTTTCTAATATTTTTCAATAGAACTGCAGAACATAATACAAATAGTGCAAACACAAGATCCAGCTTTGGTAAATGATTTGCAACAAACCTCTTAACATATCGCATAACTAGTACTCTCCTCCTAACTTTAGGTCAATTCTACCTAATGAGAATCTAAATTTTATTAATTCACCTTCAATCACTCGTTGCATAACTATCTGAAATTCGTAATCTTGTTATTTTCGAGTCTGGTTTTCTATCCATATTTGGTCGTAGCGCAAATATAAACAGCAACATGATAAATCTATACCCGATTGTATCAAATGTCTGCATCGGAATTTCATACAGCATTAATCCCACAAGAACAAGTAACTTCATCTGATAAAAACATGTAAGCCGATCTACACCCAACTTCTTACACATAACCGCTCGCTTCAAACTATCAACAATAGCTATAGACCAAAGGGCTAACATTCCGATAAACCCAAAAACCCCTTTCTCAAGAAACGTTAATAAAAATCCGCTATCTACACCACTTGCAAACCCATGCACCTCTTCCATAAGGTAATACATTTGCCCACTTCCAACTCCAAACATACCCATTCCTGCCGAATTTGCAGCCCCCAAACCAGCATTCCATGCCAGATTTCTCCCTAGCGGGTTATCTAAACTAAAGTGAAACACGACATCTATCCCTCCTCTAAGCAAATTCACAGAATAGCTATCCGATAAATAACTAGAAGTAATAGCTAGAAGTCCAACAAATACAAGCAAGACGAATAAAATCTTAGGTAGAATTCGCAACAGCGTACTGCGTTCAAATAAAATGAAATAGCATGAAACCATAACTATCAAAATGAGAAAGGCAGCCTTTGAAAAAGTCAATACGCATGCAATAACACCAACCACCAGTGCTATATTATAAAATAGATACCCGCCTTTCACTTCGACAAGACTTCTTCCTAGAAAACAAAAAGCAAAATAGATGACAAAGGAGTGGGCCATTACGTATGTATTACCTACAATTGAAATCATCCTATACCTGTCATAGTGCCAGTAGTCTATTCTTGGTTTTAAATCTAACCCAAAAAGATGTACGACTTTTCCTGGCTGTACATACATAACAAATCCAATGATATATATGAACAACCAAATACCAACAAACAAAATAACTATCATCCTTATTTGATCTATCGATCTGCACATCGAAGCAACAGTGAATACGACCAAACCTAATACTATTAGCTTCAGTTGAAAAGAGACTGCCTCTACAGCACTTACAGGAGAGAATATGCAAAAAAAAAGTGATAAAAAAGAAAAGACAATATAAGACATTGCTGACGGGTTTTTTGCAAGGTTAGGTAATTTGATTAAACCTACAAACAGCAAAAATAGAATAACAAATGCTACAACCGCTAACACTAAAGGAGGATTGTAGCCAATTATGCCATCCCCCTTACTATCAAGCATTGGAACAGATAAAAGAAGAGGAAGAAAGAGTAGAGGCCCCCAGTATTTCCAGTTATATGTCATCAACTAATTCTTTAAAATATGAATCACTTTATCTATGCTCCCTCTACCATACCTAAGAAGAACTGCATCTCTAAAAGATATAAATCTAATAACAAATTGTTTAATGTCAATCTTTAACGCAGATATCAACATAGCTTTTAAGTTTTTAAATAACCATATCACACATATTGGGATAACATCTGTCATGCTAGATCTATGCTTTAATTGAAACAGAATTTCATTGCGAAGATAAAAGTAATCTCCAATGCTTGCCGAATTCTGATCATTTTTTATAGAGGATCTTCCTACTTTATGATATATCTTTGACTTTAAGGAACTCACTACTTTAAATCCGCTTTCTTTAGCACTAATGCAGAAATCAGTTTCTTCGAAATAATAAAAAAAACGAGCATCAAGCAACCCTATAACATCAAACACTTCTCTCTTAATCGCTATTGCACTACCAGGAACATAATCGACTTCTCTAACATTTGGAACTAAGGATAGATCTTCTTTTTCGGCAGTTATATCTATCGCTCTTCGCGTCCACCAATTTTCCATTACCGCCCCACTAGCCCAAACACGTGAAGGGTTAGAATAATAGAAATTGATAGACCCTACAATTCCCACTTCTTTATCCTCTTCAAATATCTGAGCTAGATACTTTAAGAATTTCGGGTCTACAGTGGTATCATTGTTTAGAAGCACAACAATTTTATATTCTTCTTGCAGCGCAAGCCTAATACCAATATTATTCCCCTCAGCAAACCCTAAGTTAAAATCGTTCCTGATGAATGTTATTTCTAGGGTCTCATAATTTTCATTTCGCAGTATTTCGTACGAACCGTCTATCGACGCATTGTCTACAAGAAAAACCTTCGGAGCTTCAACGAGACCACACAAAGAATTCAAGCACTCATTCGTATCTTCATAGTTATTCCAATTTATAATAACTAAAGCTATTTGTACATCACTCTCAGATTTAGCCAACTTTATGCCTCTGTGAATTCATATATAATCTCATTAACTTCTTAATTTTTACAACCCAAACTATTAAAACCGTCCCCCCAGCATAGATACAAAACAACACAGCTGTGAGATTCCAATTCAACCAATAGTCTACCAATAGGGTAAATGTCGCAAACATGAGAAAATTTGGATAGTCTAGCACTAGCCTCATGAAATATAATTTCTTGGAGGCGTTAGATATATGATACTCCGTAGCTGAATTAAGTTCTATTTCGCTAGATAGTGAATCTGGAATGAAGCTTAACAACCTTAGCGTGATATCAGAAGCGCAATATAAAACCGCTAATATATATATATAGTCACCAGATATCGGTGCTAAATACAAGGTAAATGCTACGATATAAAGGGGATGCCCAATCAAATGCGCCATTAAATCTAGCCTACCTCCCAGCCCACTCGTCGTCGGAAGTGATCGAGCAACCTCTCCATCTGAACAGTCTAAAATAAACCACAAATTAAACAACACCACCGCTAGCGCCACATAATCAAACATGAGAAAAAAAGCAGATGCTATTCCTGCGACTATCATCATAAGGGTAATATTGTCCGGATGAGTCTTTAGCTTTAGAAATACCATGGTAAAATATATCGAAAATCGCCTAGAGATTACTGAAGCGAACGCGACATTTTTCTCAGAGGGCGGCTGTAATTTTTCTCTCATATTTCTAACGAATTCTGGTTCCAGGGGAATCCCCGGTCTATTTTTCTCAATTGACATTACGAAACCCTCTCATTTTCGAATCCAATACTCTTTTAATCGCACCGAGATCTTCCTTTCCAATAATTCTAAAAAAATAGCTTAGGATGCCCAATACACACAAACTTACAAATACGCTATTAAACTGGTATGAAACAAAAGTCACAGTAAATCCTATTATCATCACAAGACAAAACAACTTAGTGGGCTGATTGCTTTTTGTGTAGCTACTGATATAAACTAAATGAAAGACACTACTAACAAATACACTCACTACAGTAGCAATGGCTGCTCCTTCTCCTCCATAATTAGGAATAAGTATGTAGTTAAGTACAAAATTTATTAAAAACGCACTTAGTGAAATAATAACAAATTTCTTATAGGCCCCATAAGCATATAGAAGCTGTCCAACAATGGAGTTCATTACATAAAAAACAATTCCATATGCTAATAAATATAAAACATATCCACCATTAAACGCTTCACCAAATATAGCTTTTATAATCCAATCTGAATATATGACCGTTAAAACTATTACCGGCAAAATCAGAATCACTTCCGCTCTACATAAAATCAGACTAAGTTTCAACCTGTCTTTCTCCATCTGTGACACTACTGGCAAAATAGCCGTGCCTATTATTGCTGGAGCATACAAAATATACTCGAAAACTCTGTAGGCAGCGGCATAATGTCCTACCACGACATCATCCTTCATATAGCTCAACATTAGGATATCAATTTTGTAGTATAAAATAGTAAATATCGCTACTAGAAATAGCGCGCCATATGTTTCCCGCAGTTGAATTATTGACATAGACATTTCGCGAATTGAAAAGACTCTAAATACGGAACGTGAAAAATAATTCGGAGTTAATGCAATCGCAAGCAATGCAGACAAAAACTGAGACAAAAGCACTGACCAATAAAACATAGACTCTTCCAAGTCAAAATAGAAAACACCCAAAACTAACAATAAAAGTATAGCTGAGCTAATGATACTTATTACAAGTTGCCGTGTAAATTTATGCAAACCATGATTAATATTTTCAACAGTTGTGATAAGTTGCGTAATAATAATGAGAGGACAGAGTATTTTAATAATGCTCTCGATATTCTGGAAAAAAAATAACGAACCAACAAAAACAGCTATAATAGATACAATACTGAGGATTAACCTAATCGCCAACGAAAAACTCACAACTTTGTCACCAAATGAGTTATGTTTATTATTAAGCTCACGTATTATGTATGGCGACAAGCCAGCAGAGGATATTGTACTCGCAATCACGATGAGTACCATAGCAGTATTGTAAGAACCGAATCCATCTACTCCTAGAATTCTTGCCATGAGTGCCAGCGTAACCAGGTTTATCAGGCGGTTAACTACATTAGTAACTCCAACCACGAAAGCATTATTTAGTACTTTTTGAATAGACAATTAAAAAAACCTTAGGCTCATATAATTACAAATGTTCAAGCTCAGTTTATAACTTGGTATCAAAGCCACTGTTTTTTGATGCCATCTAAATCCAATGTGATTTTGCTATCATCGTGTCCCATACCCTTCCATGTTTCTAACGCACATAGTGCTAACTGAGAGCACCAGGTATTCATATGCGGGTGTTTCTTATCAAGGAATGGTAAATCCCTGACGTGGTAATAGAGACCTCCTGATCGATTCTTATCACCGTCACCCAACAACGCTTGTTGGCTTTCCACCCAAGCCAATGCTTTATTAATTTGCTTGCTGTAATCAGCATTATCTTCCATACGATCTAAAGCCATCCATAACTTAGCCGCTTGAGTTGTCGCATCGGTTGTAACACCTTTCGCTAAAAATGATCTAATTCGCGGTTTCAATCCCCGATTATCTACAGGTGTGTGCGGTATGCTACCGTCAATTCGCTGTAAATTTTTTAGTGCCTCTGCTCCTCTTTGTACGGACTCAAGATATTTATTATCTTTGGTTTCCCAAAACGTATAAAGCAAACCCTCTAAGGTATAACAATGTGAATGTGTAAATACATTATTTTTAAATTCATTAGTCCAAAACAATCCTGATCCTTTTTCCTGAAGCTCAAGCACCCAGTTAGAAACCTTGACTGCGGCATCAAAATATTCACGCTTATTGGTAATTTCAGCAGCCCTAAAAAGACCTACAGAATGCTTCGCATGCAGGCATCCAAAATCGCCTTCGAACGTTTCTAAGTAATGATCCTTAGCCCCTTCTTCATCAACATACGCGTAAAACTTTCCTTCTTTTGTCTGCATGTCACATACTAACCAATCTGAAATAGAATCTATCAGATCATATAACGCTTCATCCTGCCAATATTTATACAAAGCACACAATCCCTGAAGGATAATTGCATTATCAAATGTATAATACCTTCCACTCTTCTTATTTGTACTATTCCAAACTCCGTGAAAGATAGATTTACGATCCAGCTCTTTAACATCAATAAGATATTTGGCGGAAAGTTTTGCCAGATTTAAATATGATTCATCGCCATACCATTCATAACAGTTAACCCCAACCGAAACTCCATAGCCTGTTATTTCATGATAAATAAACGGGTGCGTTTTTTCTTTCCAATCATAGGCGATATTTACACCACCATCTTTCCTTTGAATTCCAGTGTTATATAGGTACTGCTTCAAACCAGTTATAAAATTATCAATATTATTCATCAAAATCTCGTTACTTTTTTACTGCAGTCCAACATGCGTAATACCATGTCCACTTGGGGAGGTATTTGAAGATCATCTCACTACGTGTATGGGATGACAGGTACGTGGCGGGTTGAGTCTCAAAAAACTGATCTAAAATACTTCGCAGCTCTTTTGGAGTATACCAGCGCTCCCGAAACGGGCCATTTGCTTCATACATCCATTTGTTGCGCTTTTCCAACCACCACTTCCAAATACGCACTGGAATGAAATATCTCGGATGCAATGCATTAAGCTGCTTATCGAAAACAAGCAACATACCACCGGGTTTAAGTACTCTTTTGAATTCCTCGAATACCTTTTCCGGGTGCGGAATATGCTCTATCACCTCGGAACAAATAATCGCATCAAACCTTCCGTCTTCAAGCGGCATTTCACTTGTTAAAGAACACATATACTCTGTAGGAAAATGTTGGTTTTTTAAATTATTAGCCTCTTCAATAAACATCGGAACAGGATCTACACCCACCACATAATCTGCTCCAGCTTCCGCTAAAGCTTCGGTAAATCTCCCCTTGCCACACCCGGCATCCAAGATAGTTTTTCCATCTACACCACCCATTTTTTCAATAAAACAATCAACGATAAATTTACTACCACCAAGAGAAGAAACAACAAGAGATTGATTTTTTGGGTGTTCGAATCTTTCTCGTATATACTGTTCAGTACTATCCATTATCTGTTGTCCACTTTGATCTGTTTTTGATAATCAGAAGTATTACAAAAATTGAAAGCACGCTATACAAAACCGTATACAGAATAACAGGCACAAGATAGCTATCTATTCCCATGTACGGGAATAGTATCAATACCATGAAAGCACCAATCTGAAATTCCCAATACAGAATATTGTCTGTAAATAATTTTCCAATACTAAACTTCGACTCCCCAATGTCATCTTTCATCTGCTCACCGGAAAATGAAAGATACAAATTTTTTGCATCCAGCAATCGTAGATAAAAATTATCAATCCAAATGAGTGCAAACAACCATAACCATACCGTCCAGTCATTATTTTGTATGTAGTGAGTAAGAACAAGCACAAACCCCAAAGGACCAGCAATTCGTCCAATGGTAAAATCCAGCATTGCTTCTAGAAACCCTCCAAGGGGCGTTAATTTTTCTTTAAAAAATGCCAAGTCTCCATCAATGACATCAAAAAGATCCCAAAGGACAATTCCCAACACACCAACGATAACACCGGTATAGGTTGCTTGATAAAATGCGAGTAGTGATACCAATAAGATTGGTATTCTCAACAAAGTAACCTGATTGGGAGTAATATTGGTATTACCTAGCCAATTTTTTACTATTAACGAAGAAATACTTCTGTAGATGTATTCAAATAGACTACGAGATTTAAATTTTATCATAATTTCTCTCTAAACTAGTTAATTCAGAACCCTCTATCCTCACGATAGAGCTATACTAACAAATATATCTTTATGGCCCGGCTCATAGCGTGATGCAACATACCGCGACCAATTACGAAGCCCCTTACCCTTAGCACCATCCACACTTGCTGCCAACCAATCCCCAACAGGAATAGAAAAGCCTGTTTTTTTTCTATTCTTTATTTCATCTGGCAATGATGGTATGGGTGTATTAGCTAAATCTTGCTTTGCCAATAAGTCTGGATACGCTAAATTAACTGTCCTTTCTAGCAACACAGAGTCGACAAGCGGTGTCCTTATCTCTAATGAATGATACATGCCCGCCCAATCAGCATCTCTAAGTAATTGGTTCCGCATATAATATGACATTTCAAGCTGACTTATCTGCTTATTAGTTGCGTCGATGCCTCTTACCGAGTCATGTAAAGTATTTTCAATATCAAGCTTCTTAATGCCCTTCGCCAAAAACTCCCTATCCATAATATCACCGAGTTCCCAAGGCAAGTGCAAACTCCGTCGTAATAGATAGCATGTTGGTACGGAATGACCATACTCGAGGAGGGAAGCATATTTAGGTGAAAATCTAGTTTTGATAAATGGTTCTGATAATTTCCGAAATACCTTACCTATCGTTGAGCTTGCACCTGCCCATCTTAGATATTTAACCGTCCGTTCTATTTCTCTAAATCCGCTATAACCTTGAAATAGTTCGTCACCACCAAGCCCAGAAATTGCCACTTTATAGCCAGCCTGTTTTGCGGCTAAACTGACTAAATAAACATTCACTCCATCTATAGATGGTTGATCCATCGCCTCGAAAATGGAGTCCGATTGAGCCAAAAAAAATTTGCGAGATATGCGTATGGTTTGATGGTTAGATTTATAATATTTAGCTAAATATTCAGCGAGAGGAACCTCGTCAAGTTCAGTACCCACATACTCTTCAAATCCAAGGGTGATCGTATTAACTCGTTCTTTCGATACCTCACTGGCAATACCAAGTAGGGTCGCAGAATCAATACCGGATGATAGGAATAAACTGACCGGTGTATCAGCAATGAGATGATGCTTCATGCTATCCAACATGATTCCACGCAGATCTTTTAGATCTTGCGGCCTTTCATTATTGCCCACAATAAAATCGTTCAAAGTTGCATAACTTCGAAGTTTTACGCTACCGCGCTCAGTTATCTTCAAGATATGCCCGGCCGGTAACGACCGTATACCATTATACAACGTGTGAGGATCACTCACGTGCCCCCAAGTAAAGAATGAAACATAACCCGCTGGATTCGGGCTTTTATCAACATCTCCTTTTAACAAGGCTTTAACCTGAGAAGCAATACGAATACACTTACCATCGTCACTATAATACAGAGGCTTGATGCCCAGCGGGTCTCTAACAGCGAGCAAAGTCCGAGACCTTGAATCCCAAATAACAAGCCCAAACATTCCTCGTAGTTTAGTTATGAATTGCTCTCCATAGAACTCATATAGCCTCAGAATAACTTCAGTATCACTATCCGAATTAAAACTTATACCGCGCGCCTCAAGATCATTTTTCAATTCACGATAGTTATAAATCTCACCATTAAAAACGAGTTGTATCTCACCGTTAAAGGTTCCCATTGGCTGATGGCCACTATCTGAAAGATCAATAATTGATAATCTTCTATGGGCTAAGCCTATGCGTCGATCAAGAGAAACCCAGGAACCCTCACTGTCAGGACCTCGACGAATGAGATGTTTGCTAATACTTAATAACTCTGCTTCATTCACAGGAGGCGAGTTATTACTATAGCTAAAAATACTAACTAAGCCGCACATTTAGTTCACTTTCTCACTTATTCAGGGATTAAACTAATATACTTTGCAACAAATTTTCTGTAACCCTTACCGGGTTATTACTAAGTCGCTGAAAATTGACATCATTAATAATTTTTGAAACATCATCCTTTGTTTGAATACCAAGGTTACTCATACTCGTTTCCATTCCTATCTTCTTCATTAGCTTATACCATGCTGATCGACAACCAAGTGCGCTGTCTTCATTAAAAAACGAATAAAGCTGGTTCATAGTTTTCAGCAAATATTCTTGACCTCTCGAGTCTACGACGTCATTTCTCGTGACATCAGAATTAATTACAAAAAACTTACCCAAAGTAAGAGCAACGGCATGACCATGAGGCACATTAAAATAAGTAGTTATCGGATAAGAGATAGCATGTGCCGCTGTAGTAGTAGTAATATTGATTGCCTTGCCAGCAAAATGCGCAGCCTCTGATACAATATCTCTTGCTTTATGCACACCTGAAACAGCATCCACAAGCGCGGGAAAGATCATAGAAATCGCCTTTGCAGCAAATTTTTTACTTTCCTCATTCGATTTGACCGCCCAATAAGACTCTATTGCTTGTGACAAAGCATCCATACCAACAACAGCTGTTAAGTAGCTTGATGCATCATAGGTAAAGACAGGATCCACAATCGCATATTCGGGCAGAATATTCTCATGAGCCAATGAATATTTTTTACCTTCAACATATACAACTGCAAAATGTGTAGACTCACTACCCGTGCCCGATGTTGTTGGGATTGCAAATAGTGGCAGCCCTTTTTTCACAATCTTCGTCTCTCCTACCGCTAACGATAAGAAATCTTGCTTTTCTTGAGCGGCTAAGGAATTAATAAGTTTTGCCATATCAATAGCACTTCCACCACCAATAGCAATAATGACATCAGGCTGTTCTTTGTTAACAAGCTGAACGCCCCGAATAGCATCCTTTAACTTAGGATTTACATCAAAATCAGAAAACTGGACAACCTTGCAATTTTCGAACATCGGGAACAATAATTTCTTTGCGCCTGATAATGCAAAAGACTTCTTTCCAGTAACCAGAAGAATCGATCTAACACTGTGATCGTTTAAAAGTCCTGGTAGTTTTTCTATACTTCCTTTCCCTACAAAATCTTTTTGCATACCTATTCTGCCAAGAACGCCATTAAAGCCTTTTTGTTCTCCATAGGAGTTGTAGTAGGCCGACCCAAGTCTTTTCGAAATCCTTTATTGACCCTTATTTCCAATAAACCAACACCCTTGTGAGCTTGAAGCCTTATTAGTGCAGCTTCAATCTCTTCATCAGTTTGAGCTTGCTCAGCCCAGCTATAGCCAACAGAATGAGCTAATTGAAGAACATCAATATCATAGGCGATTGTCGGTTGCCCTCCAACTGAATCATGAGCTCCGTTATTGAAAACGATATGTTTAAAGTTATCACACTTCATGCTCGCATTTATCGCTAAAGATCCCATATGCATTAGCATCGCACCATCTCCATCAAAACAGAACACCGGTCTACTTGGTTGTTGTAAGGCAATCCCTAAAGCTATTTGACTCGCATGCCCCATACCTCCAACTGTCAAAAAATCTTTTTCGTGACCTTGCTTCAGCTCTTCCCTGTATTCAAAGAGTTCTCTGGAAGTAACACCTGTTGTTGAAACTACAACCGCATTATCCTCTAGATTCTTCACTAGCGTTTTTATTGCCTGTTCACGCACCAAAGGAAAGTTGGCAGTCTCTACACTTTTTAGCTTATATACTTCAAAACTGTCTTTTTTCACGACCAAAGCATACGGTGTTTGCTTTTCTCGTGCGTGCAAACTAGCTTTAGCAATAACCGAAAGCGCCTGCTCATCATTCATTGCCGGAGTTATAACCGTATAAGGAATCTCCATCGCATCCAAGGTTTCTAATGTGACTCGACCCTGCTTCTTATGCTGAGGCTCATCTTTTACGCCAGGCTCTCCTCGCCAGCCTATCATTAGCAGCATGGGAACTGAATACACCTCCACATCTGCCAATGACATAAGTGGATTAACAATATTCCCTAATCCAGAATTTTGCATATATATAAGTGGCACTTTACCTGTAGCCAGGTAACAACCTATCCCCAAAGACAAGGCGTTACCTTCATTTGCGGCAATAACATGCTCCTTTTTCGAAGCATGATTCTCAATATAGGCACATATATTCTTCAATAATGAATCTGGAACACCAGTAAAGAAATCGGTTCCTGAAGACTTCAATCCTTCAAAAAATGTTTTTGGATTAATCATTAAGCCGTACCAGGAATTAACTCTAGAATTTCTTTAATTGATAGGCACTGATCACTACACTCTTGAGACCTACCATTCTTAAGAATTGATTGCGCTACACTAAGCATCGCTGGATATGAGGCCCGCAACATATGATTCGCATAACAAACAATATTAACACCTCTATCAATCCACTCCTCCTCGGTTACTGAATTAAAGCTTGAAGGTACTACCATTAGTGGAACCGTACGATCAAAACGGTGATACCTCTCGCAGAACTCAAATATTTCATCTGGCGATTTCATTCGACTATGTATCATAACCGCATCTGTACCGACATCAATGTATGCTCTTGCTCGCGCAAGCGCATCATCCATCCCGGCTTCTAGTATCAAGCTTTCAATTCTCGATATGATCATAAAATCATCTGTGACCTGAGAACGCTTTCCCGTTTCAATTTTATTTTGAAAACCCTCTATTGTATCCTGGCTTTGTGTTACGTCATTTCCGAGCAAGGAGTTTTTCTTTAGTCCAACCTTATCTTCTATAACTACTGCAGAAACACCCAGTCTTTCAAGAGAACGAATTGTAAAAGAAAAATGCTCAGTCTTTCCCCCTGTGTCTGCGTCAAATATCATTGGCTTGGTTGTCACTTCAAATATATCATTAACGGAGGTCATTCTAGATGTCATATCAACCGCTTCAATATCTGGCTTACCCTTAGCAGTCGAATCAGTCAAACTACTAGACCACATTGCATCAAATTCCACTGGGACACCGTTTCTTTCAGCTTTAGTCTTTTCAGTTATCAATCCACTTAACCCGTGATGCACTTCATTGACTCTAATTAGGGGTTTTGAATGAAGCAAACGTCTTAACATACTAAGTCTTATATTGGGTGTCGTACCAACTTCTTTTACGCTTTCAATTAACTGAGTAGAAGATATTCCTTGCGTATAAGACACCTCTACAAGTTCACCACCCCACTCACCGAGACAGTCAATTACTTTTTGTCGAGTTTGCTTTTGCACCCCTTCTTTCCAGTCATCCCCGTGGACAACAAAATCAGGCTTAACTTTTTTCAAATTGCTAGTGTAATCTAGGGTATCCTGCGGAATCACTTCTTCAACACCTTTAATATTTCCAACAACCGCTTTTCTTTGTTCATAAGTCAAATGAGGCAAACGTTTATAGCTCGCAATAGCTGAGTCTGTAAGAAGCCCAATCGTAACTGAACCTAATTTCGCAGCCTCCTTAATTATGTTCATGTGCCCAGGATGAATCAAATCAGCACTCATGCCCACATATACTTTTTTCATATAAATCCCCGATCAATATTATTAAAACGTTAAAACCTTGTTATTGATATTCATTTATCAAAATATCAACTATTCGTTCACTTGCTTTCCCATCCCCATAAGGGTTGTGAGCAACGGCCATACTTTCATATCTTTTCTCATCATCCAAAAGCAATAACAACTCTTGGATGATTTTTGTTCTTTTGGTACCAATAAGTCGTACCGTTCCAGCTTCTACCGCTTCTGGCCTCTCTGTTGTGTCCCGCATGACCAAAACAGGCTTACCTAACGAAGGCGCCTCCTCCTGAATACCACCAGAATCAGTCAAAATAATATAAGATTTCGTCATCAAATAGACAAATGGAAGGTAATCTAATGGCTCTAGAAGAAAGATATTTTTCGAACTAGATAATATTCGATGAACAGGCTCTCGAACGCAGGGATTCAAATGCACCGGATAAACGATCTGAATATCCCGCATATTTGCCATCTCTTTAAGGGCGTAGCAAATATCTTCAAACCCCTCACCAAAATTTTCTCTTCGGTGGCCCGTTACTAAAATAATTTTTTTATTGAAATTCAGTTCTGGAAAAAGCTGTTCTTGACTCTTCTTCAATCCAGCATCATTTCGCAATTTATCTTTCACAGCTAAAAGTGAATCTATAACGGTATTTCCGGTTACATGAATAAAGCGATCATTAATTCCTTCAGAAAGTAAGTTATCCTTCGATTGCTGCGTGGGAGAAAAATGATATTGCGCTAATGAACTCGTCAGCTTTCTATTCATTTCCTCTGGCCAAGGAGAATACCTTTCCCCTGTTCGCAGTCCAGCTTCGATGTGACAAACATCAATTTTTTCGTAGAATGAAGCCAGGCTAGCGGAGACTGTTGTAGTCGTATCCCCATGAACGAGCACCAGATCCGGGCGGTAGGAATACTGGAAAATATCTTTAAGACCAATAAGCACATTACAAGTGGTATCAGTAAGACTTTGCTTTTGCCTCATCAAGTTTAAATCAAAATCAGGCTCGATATGAAACAGATTCAAAACCTGGTCCAGCATTTGACGGTGTTGCGCAGTAACGCATACCTTTGACTCTATTCTAGAGTCGCTTGACAAGCTAGTCACAAGGGGAGCCATCTTAATAGCTTCTGGTCTTGTACCAAATATTGTTAGAATTTTTAATGACACTTTATCACTCTCAATTAAATCCACCTTAATTTATGCCTGTAGATACACCAATGTATTTAGGTAAGCTATCGAAAGTAGTTAATAGAAAAACACTAGAATAATGGAATAAATATACGCCAGAAGGGTTCCACAAAGCCACTAAAACGCTTGCTTCTTCAAAAGGTTTAAACCAAATAGAATCTATTTCTTCACTGGCTATTCACTCATGATGATCCAAAACCGAATACCCATGCCTTTTAACTAACTCATCTTTTTCAGATGACTTCAAATCCTCTCTTACCATTTCAGATACTAACTCTTTAAAACTTATTTTTGGTGTCCATCCCAACTTTTCTTTTGCTTTGCTGGCATCACCTAAAAGCGTTTCTACTTCTGCGGGTCGGAAGTATCGTTCATCAACTGAAACGATGCATTTCCCACTTTCGTTATATCCTTTTTCATCTATTCCATTTCCTTCCCAGCAAATTTTTATACCGAGATCTTCGGCGGCTATGCTAACAAATTCGCGAACGCTATATTGTACACCTGTTGCGATGACAAAATCTTCTGCAGTTTCTTGTTGCAACATGAGCCATTGCATTTCGACATAGTCTTTTGCATGACCCCAGTCGCGTTTTGCATCGAGATTTCCAAGATATAGGCAATTTTGCAAACCAAGTTTAATCCGAGCTAATGCTCGCGTTATTTTACGCGTAACAAAGGTTTCACCACGCATTGGGGATTCATGATTAAATAAAATCCCATTACACGCGTACATTCCGTAGGACTCCCGATAGTTAACTGTTATCCAATACGCATAAAGTTTCGCAACTGCGTAAGGAGAACGCGGATAAAACGGTGTTGTTTCTTTTTGTGGTGTTTCTTGCACTAATCCATATAGCTCTGATGTTGAAGCTTGGTAAAAACGTGTTTTCTTTTCTAAGCCAAGGATTCGAATCGCTTCTAATATTCGCAACGCTCCCAATGCATCTGAATTCGCAGTATACTCAGGCTCTTTAAATGATACAGCTACATGACTTTGTGCCGCTAGATTATAAATTTCATCGGGTTGTACTTTTTGAACAATACGAACCAAACTACTAGAATCGGTCATATCACCATAATGTAAGATAAACCTGAGATCCTCTACATGAGGGTCTTGATAAAGGTGATCAATTCTATCGGTATTAAAAGAAGAGGAACGTCTCTTTATCCCATGGACCTCGTAGCCTTTTTCTAATAATAGTTCCGCTAAATACGCACCATCTTGGCCAGTAACACCGGTGATTAATGCTTTTTTCACTGTGAGTCCTTTTTGAAGATATTTAATTTATTTTAGAGGGTGCTTGAGTGCTCCACGAAATCTCTTACCCTTAGAGATCCTGAATCGAGTTCAGATTTGGCTGATTCCAATGCTAAGCTGGCTTTACCTATCCAATAAGATATTACCTTATCGCTTTCTTCTTCGACTGTCATGCCGCTACACCGTATTTATAAACTTCGTCATATATAGCTAACACTGAATAAATACCTTCCAACCACTCTTTTGTTGGTACAACAAGCGTGCTTATCACCACATCATATTCTAATTGGATATCAAATAATGCGTCAGTGATAGCATCTCGCTCTTGCCATGTTAGTTTTTTCTGGGTGAGCAATAGAAGGGCAATATCAGACTCAGTTTCATCGGTACCTTTCGCCTTTGACCCAAATAGAATAATCCTATTGATCGGAAATTTTTTCCGGAGAAGTGTAGATGCAGCTTTGAGTGCTTCTCTATCTGCCTTTTTTAATTTTATATCCGATAATGTTTTCATTTTACAGATTTACTTTTTCCAATCACAAAGGCTGAAAACCGCCTAAAGTCATCTAAGTGTTTTTTCAAAATAGATTCCAATATTTCCAAATTCAGCTTCTAATAGTCATGGACTGCGATATTTCGGAACCCTACCATTCGCTTCATTCTGTTCGATAACTCCAATTCAAGGTAGAACATCATCCACCATAAACATTCCCTCGTTTTTGAATGTCTTCGATGATGCCTTTTC
>Ga0256830_1000649_pt1 | contig 26291 bp, 31 predicted proteins | sample 128326metaG_FD_190537 | JGI IMG/M metagenome (GOLD analysis project Ga0256830, IMG submission 190537) | Hydrothermal vent microbial communities from Lau Basin, Pacific Ocean - 128-326 | ecosystem: Environmental > Aquatic > Marine > Hydrothermal vents | place: Pacific Ocean: Lau Basin | collected... | reverse complement strand
CATCATCCGGTTCGCTTATTTTTCCCCTTTCAATTCCTGTTTTTATTTTCTCTCTTCCCCTGATCCAGTTTTTCCCGTAGATTATGAAGTCCACATCGCTGTCATCACCCTTGAGCCCTATGAGCCTCGAACCCGTAACTCCCATGTCCTCTCTCGGCATTCCCTCAAAAAAATTGACAACTCTCTTCACCTCTCTGTCCATAACCTCTTTCAGCCTCTCTTCAGGTTTGAAGACCTCATCGACATCATCCTTTGAAACTCTGAAAATCCCCTCGGATTTCTTGAAGTATTTATCTCCAATTTCGACAGCCTCGTCATGCTTCAGCTTTCTGTATTCCTGTCCATCTCTGAACCTCTCCCCCTTTCCGGGAGCGTATCTCAAAAAGCATTTTATGCCGTTTTCATTTCTGTAGCCTACAACCGAAAAAAACAGATTCCCGACTCTGATAAAATCTCTCAGCCTTAGTGGTTTATCTGATAAATCTGGCATAGATCCTCCTTATCTCCTTTGCCTTTGCACTTCTGCCATCCTTTCTGAGCAATCCACCGTTAATGAGCTTTATTCTTGTGATTCTGTAGTTTCTGCCCTCCACAGGGATGATCTCCCCAACGCTGAACTCAACCTCTCCTGCAGTGTATATTTCAAAGGGTGTTGTTACAGACCCCTTGTGGAGGCTTATCCTGACCTTCACCTCCCCAACATCCCTCAGCCATACGGTTTCAATTTCATTGGAAGATGAGATCTCGACCCTCTTCCCGTTTCTGAGTTCTATTGATGTAATTTCCCCAATTTTAAACCCCTCTTCCGTCTCAACAACGATCTCCTGTCCCTTCTGGAGTGTTTCAGATCCTGAAACCTCTATCTTCCCTCTCTCCGATCTGTCATCGGTGCTGATTATCGCCCTGAGTTCGATCTTTTTCTCAGGCAGAAATTCTGTGACAAGCCCGCAGATATCACACCTGAAAAGATTTCTGGAGGGGTTTATGAGTGTGTGCTCTGTTTCCTCCTTGCAGGAGTCGCAGTATATCTCTCTTCTCATCTCTACAGCTCTTCCAACAGGGAGTTCATCTCCTCAGCCTTTGATCTTATGGCATTCAGCGCTCTTTTTGCAACCTCTCTCACATCCATCTGTCCAACCGATTCAACCGAGAAAAGGAAATCATTTGTCTCTGAGAGCTCAATCGCACCCTCTTCACACACCTTCAGGCAGTCCCTGCACAGTGTGCAGCTGAACTCATCGCTGACAATCACCCTTCCATCTTTGGCTGAAAATACATTCTTCGGGCAGATTTCAATGCACTTCTGGCAGGATGAACACGACTCGGTTATTGTAACTCCTGCAAGAACCCTGTAAGTGCAGACTGAGACAGGCTGGAACTTGGCGTGCTCTCCTCCAAATCCAAGCCTTGCAACAGCCTCAAGCATGAGCTGCTGACCATCATAAAGCTCAATAACGGGAATGTTATCGAAAACAGGCTTTGTTTCGGGATCATCAGATACAAAGTCTCCGGAATAAACAATCCTCGGCCCCTCAACATTCAGTCTGAGCGAGACCTGACAGCTCGGGCATCCCTCTCCGTTGCACACACATTCAGCCTGCAGATTGAACCTGTCCAGATTTGTTTTCAGAGGTATCAGCCCTATTCTGTGAGCCAGTATCTCATCGTAGAGGTAGGACGAGTTCATGTAGAAATCCACATAGTCCACAGCCAGCACAGGAACGTGGCTTTTCATCGCTCTCCTCCAGGCGTTTGCAAAGGCTGGATTCGTATCTCTCAAAATGAATTCAGAGTAAGTTCCATCATCTCTAACAATTTCAACTTTCATGATTCTGCACCGAAATTAAATTGAAAAGGGAAATATTAAACTCTTCTCCCTCTCTTTCCACCTTTTGGCCTGGTGCCATCATGTGGTATCGGTGTGACATCCTCTATTCTTCCAATTTTAAGGCCCGCTCTTGCGAGAGCTCTTATTGCAGCCTGAGCTCCTGGACCGGGGGTTGTGTGCTTGTTCCCGCCCGGAGCTCTGACCTTTATATGAACTCCTTCTATTCCCTTCTCCTTCGCCACCTCTGCAACCCTTAAGGCTGCCTGCATCGCTGTGTATGGATTTCCCTCATCTCTTCCGGCTTTAACAACCATTCCACCGCTTATCCTTGCAATTGTCTCCCTTCCGGTTATATCTGTTATGGTTATGATCGTGTTGTTGTAGGATGAGTATATGTGAGCTATACCCCAAACACCCCTTTTCCTCTTCTCAGCCATATCATCCCTCCACTACCTGTTTTGAAAACGGAGAATTGGCATAATACCCAATTTTGCTTTCCATCTCCCTCTCAACTATAAAACTCGGTGATGTAACCCTTCTTCCATCAACTGCTATGTGTCCGTGGACTATCATCTGTCTCGCCTGCTTGATCGTTCTTGCAAGCCCCTGCCTGAATACTACGGTCTGCAATCTTCTCTCAAGGAAGTCTTCAACGGTGAGATTCAGGATGTCATCGAGAGTGGAGTTATCTGGAAGTATTCCCATTCTGTTCAGTTTCTTTATGACCTGCTGGGCCTTTGCCTTGGCAAGCTCACCTTCTCTCCCGGGGAAGTTAACCTTTGCAAGGAGGTCTCTTGCAACTCTTCTGTATTTTCTGAGCAGATTCTGGAATCTCCAGAGCTCTCTTTTGTTCCTGAGCCCATATTTTATCACGAGAGGAGTCTCCCTCTCAAGCCTTACCCTATCCCATGGTTTTGTTGGGCTTGTGTACTTCTTTTTTGGCTTCTTTGGATCCCCCATTCAATCACCTCATCTCTTTCTCCTTATAACTCCAACAGTTGCACCCTTTCTGCCTGTGGATCTTGTTCTCTGCCCTCTGGTCTTGTAACCTCTTGCATGTCTCATACCCCTGTATGCCCTTATCTTTATCATCCTCTCTACGTCGAGCATTCTTGCGAAATCAATGTCCTTGTTAAGGATGTGAAGATCTTTTCCAGTGTGATAATCCCTTCTCCTATTCAGAAGCCATGATGGGAGCTCTTCAAGCTCCTCCTCTATGAACTTTTTCAGCCTTGAAATTGAGTCATCATCCATCTCTCCAAGTTTCTTGGTGGGATCTATGCCGAGCCTGTACACCACTGATCTCGCGAGTCTCAGACCAATACCCTTGATTCCCGTTAGGGCATGAATTACGGGCTTCTTACCATCAAGGTCAGTGTCTGCAATCCTGACAATGTGCTTAAACCCCTCTTCCATTACATCACCCTCTGCCACTTGCCTTAAAGAGAGGATATTTAAATATTGCTGAGAAAAAAACATCCTGCCTTTCGATGTTTTTAAAATTTGAAGTATGCTTTCAGGTTTAGAATAGAGTATGAAAGCTCATCTGTAGCCCTCGAGAGTCACCTCTCCCTTGGGCTTCCTTCTTTTGAATGCGAAATCCTTGGCAGCGACGATTGCCTCACAAAACGGGACGCAGCTAAAACATCTGCTTTTCATAAGGTTGCACTCCAGAACATCTATTTTTTTAGTCTTGATGTCAATAACAATTCTCGTCTCTGTCTTTCTTATCTTCACCCTGACCTTCATCTCGCATCCATCGCACATTTACATGCACCCTTGTTATTATTGTAATTGTTATTATAGCTATGCGAACATCCAATAAAAGCTTTACTGATTTTAACCACACTGAAATTTCTGTAATTTTCAGTGTAATTAATATAAAATTTCAATTAAAAATTTACTGGCTAAATTCGAAACTATACCTGTCAAAATCCTCGACACCAAGTGCAATTTTGAACTCCATGGGGGATATTATTTTTCCGCCAAACCTTGAGTAATCATCAAAGGTCACTCTCGGACAGGCTGTGTTCACATGCGCATCGAATCTGAAGTTATCAGTCACACTGGGATTTATCTCATCTGTTAGAATTATCTCTGCTGTTTTGCCTCTCTCGAGGGCAATTCTTTGCAGTTCTTTTGCAAGTTCAAGTCTTTTCTGACCTATTTTTGTTGAAACCAGAATTCCAAAGCTCTCGCAGTTCATAGCCTTTGATACTGCCAGATACCTTCTTTTCAAAAATTCCTCTGCATTCACCTCTTTTATCTCATTCGAGAGTGGGGAATATGCGTAAACTCTCTTTCTGGAATAGAGACTTGCTCCAATTGGATGAAACTCGCCATCTCCCACGAAAAGAACTGCTTTCGATTCTGTGTTTTTGAGGCAGGAGTAGTTGCATCCGAGAACCTGGCCAGGGTACTCAACCCCGGTGCCTTCTCTCAGCTCGACCTCAAATCCCTCCTTTTCAAGAGCGCTCCTGATTTTCTCAAACTTCCAGGAGTAGGATGCAGTCCCTATCAGAGCTATTTTCCTTTCCAAAAGATTTTCCTTCAACAACTCCACATCCACATCGTATTCGATTCTGTAAGGGACATATATCACCCTGTCAATGTTCACCATCTCTGTATGGGCAAAATGAAGCAGAAAATCAACCTCCCTGAGCAATTCCATGTCAATGTCACACGCACCGTAGGTTGCTTTTCCAGAGAAAATGACCTCAAATCCCCTCTCTCTCAGAAAATTGGCTATGTCTATTGCGTAGAATTTAAGGCCATCAGGAATCTGGACTCCAAGAATTGAGGCGGAGCTTATTTTATCAAAAATTGATGAGAAGTCAAGTCTGTCAAATATGATCGACGACCCTGACACCATTTCTGCTGACCTCAATTTTAACCAGGCTCTTAACCATGTACCCCATTTCTCTGAGTTTTTCTGCTCCGTTGCCCTTTTCAACAACAGCCACAAAGTCTCTCACTTCTGCTCCAGCCCTTTCAAGGGCTTTCAGGGTGGCAAGAGCAGTTCCACCTGTTGAAATGACATCATCAACAAGTATCACCCTGTCACCTCTTTCTACGCCATTGATGTACAGCCTTCCCTTGGAATACCCTGTCTCCTGATCGACAACAATCTCATTCGGAAGTCCGTATTCTCTTTTCCTGACAACAACAATCGGTATGCTTACTGCAAGGCTCAAAGCTGTTGCAACTGGAATTCCCATTGCCTCAACAGTTACTATTTTGTCAACGTCAAGGTCGGCTATCCTTATTATTCCAGAGACTGCCTCCCTGACTATGTCAGGATGCAGTTCCGGCACACCATCTGTCAGGGGATGAATGAAATAGGGGTAATCCCCCTTCATTATCACAGGAGCATTTTCAAGGCTCTTCACGAGCTTGTTAAGCATCAAGACCCCTCAATCTGTCAAGGATGAGCTTTTTCTCCACTCTCGCAATTGTTTCCCTCACAGTCTGCACGGCATCAGGATTTGCTGAGACACTGTCTATTCCGAGCTTCACCAGTTTTTCGACAACATGCGGATAGCTCCCCGCCTGACCGCAGATAGATGTCGTCACACCTCTCTTTCTGCATGCGTTTATCACATGCTCTATCAGCTTCATGACTGCTGGATGAGTTTCATCATACATGTATGCAACATTCTCGTTGTTTCTGTCGATTGCGAGTGTGTATTGCGTTAGATCGTTTGTACCGAATGAGATGAAGTCTATCCCGACATCAATTATGTCCTCTATTACCAGCGCTGCAGCAGGGGTTTCAACCATCACACCGAACTCTATCTTGCTTAAGTCCAGTCCCTCCTCCTGTATTATCTCCTTTGCCCTTCTCACCTCATCAACTCTCGTTACAAGGGGAATCATTATTCCAACATTTGTAAGGCCTTCATCAACAAGCCTCTTTATGGCCCTTATCTCAGCTCTGAAATGAATATCCTCAATCAGATCTCTCCTTATCCCTCTGAAGCCGAGCATCGGATTTGCCTCTATTGGCTCATTTTCCCCTCCTTCCATTGCCCTGAACTCATCTGTTGGGGCGTCGAGGGTTCTTATCCAGACGGGTTTTGGATAGAATGTCTCGGCGACCTCCCTCATTCCCTCATAGAGCTTCTGGATATACTCATCTATCTCTCCATCTCTGATGTACTTCATGGGATGCTTCGGCAGCCCGAGAACCATGTGCTCTATTCTGAAAAGCCCCACACCGTCAGCTCCAGTTCCATAGGCTCTCTTAGCTCCATCGGGAATTGATATGTTCACCTTCACCTCCGTGGCTGTTATAAGCTTCGCTGCCATCTGAACCTCAACCTTCTCCTCCTTTCTCTCTATCTCAACCGCTCCCTCGTAAACAACTCCCTTCTCTCCGTCAACCGTTACAATCATTCCATCTCTCAGCACCTTTGTTGCCTCCTTTGTGCCAACAACCGCTGGAACTCCGAGCTCTCTGCTGACAATGGCTGCATGACATGTTAAACCTCCTTCATCAGTAACTATGGCTGAGGCTCTTTTCATTGCGGGAACCATGTCGGGGGTTGTCATTGTGGTGACGAGAATATCTCCCTCCTCCACCTTGCTTATCTCCTTTTCACTCTCTATCACCTTAACCTTCCCCGTTCCGATTCCCGGAGAGGCGCCAAGCCCCTTCAGAAGGATGTCAACTTCTCCCTTCACACTTTTCTCCTCCTTCTTTCCTCTGATTGTTGTTATGGCTCTCGACTGAAGAATATACACCTTCCCCTTCTCAATCCCCCACTCAACATCCTGAGGATTGCCGTAATGATTTTCAATAAGCTCTGCAAACTTGACAAGCTCTTTAATTTCATCGTCACTCAGAACTCTCTCATTTGCCTTATTTGCTGGCAGCTCAACTTTAACAGTATTTCCATTTTCATCTCTTGTAATCATTATCTTCTTCTCTGCCACATTAATATCAACGATCTTTTTTGCTATTCTGTCGTAAATGTAGGTGTCTGGGCTTACCGCACCACTCACAATAGCCTCACCAAGCCCGAAAGCAGCCTCGATTATGCACTGCTTTTCTCCAGTCACGGGATGAGAGGTGAACATAACACCGCTCTTCTCACTGTTTATCATTTTCTGAACAACAACTGCAATGCTGACCTCGTCATGCCTGAAACCCTGCTGCACTCGGTAGTAAATGGCTCTCGGTGTGTAAAGACTGCTCCAGCATTTTCTTACCATCTCCACGACATTATCCTCTCCTTTAACATTCAAATACGTCTCCTGCTGTCCTGCAAAACTCGCATCAGGCAAATCCTCTGCTGTTGCTGAGCTTCTCACAGCCACAAAAACCTCCTCTCCCTCCTCCTTGCACAGTTCTCTGTAGGCCATCCTGATCTCGTCACCTATGACCTCTGGAATTTCAGATGATTCGATAATTTCTCTTATTTTCTTTGATGTCTCATCCAGCTCATCTGTATCCTCTACGTCAAGACCTCTCAGCATGTCATTAACCTGATAGAGGATTCCTGTTGCCTCCATAAATTCAAGAAACGTTTTGCTGTCAACAATAAATCCGTTGGGTACGGGGATTTCATTTCTCAAAAGTTCACCGAGATTTGCACCCTTACCACCTGCAAGAGGTATGTCATTTTTTCCTATTTCATTCAGCCACAGAATACCCATAACAACCACCTGGTTGAAGGGATGCCATGAAAATTAAAAAGGTTTTCTTTTGTAAACTGTCATGATCGTAAACTCATGGAAGTGTTGCTCTGCCAACCGACCTGTAATCACGCCTATCACACAGGTGTGGGAAGCGGAGCGTTAATAATTGGGTCTGAGTGCTATTTATTTTTGCTGCTCCCTTTATTCTACCAGTTTTTACAGCACTCAATTATCCGGGCTGCAATTTCCCTGAATTTTCTGTTAGATCTGAGAATGTAGATTGACAAGAAAACACTCCAGAGTGTGAGCAGGAAAAGAAGTGAAGTAACAGAATTCCTGTTCAAATTGAGGATGTAGTATCCGATGAATGTTAGGGTTAGGAGGAAAGGAAGTCTGAATATCCTCAATTCCTGACTGACCATTCTTTCAGCCACATAGAAAATCCCTGTGATGCTCTGTCCCATCAGAAGCGCTATCAGGGTTACATCGGAGAAAATGCCGGTTAGATGCAGAGCGAGAAGTGAAATCCATGTGAGGGATACAGACAGGCAGATAACACAGAGCTCCAGATATTTTGTTGATATTTTCACCAGCAGAAGTAATAAGTACAGAAAGGAGACTGAAACGAGTGCTACAAAAAAGGTATCGTTTATGTACACATCCAATCACCTCTTAGGAATTACACATTCATTTCCCACACGATTCCCTGCATGACGAGCCCAACAGCTATGAGCAGAGAAATTGTAATGGCAAAACCCTGAAATGGAACTCTCCTTCCATTTCTAAGCTCTGTTATCTTTCTGCTTATCCACGGAGTTGCTGTTGTAACCAACCCTCCAGCAACACTTCCAACAAGAAACGAATTGAAAAGGTATGTTCTGTTAAGCATGGATCCGTAATCTCCTGTCAGTGAGATGTACACTGGCAAAACGCCATGAATTACGGATGAGAGCGGTATGACGGTCAGAAGGTGGGAGGCAAGAGCGAGGAATAGCTTTGTGATATGACCAAGACCCTTGGAGTTCCCGATCCACAGGCCGGTTGATACTGCAAATGCACCCACAAAAAGCCCAATCACAACACTTTTGACACCGATAAATGCAGCTCCACCAGCTACGGCAGCAATACCGGCAGTGCATAAAGGACAGTGAGCTTTTGCCCTGTATGTTGCAAGCAGAAATGCTGCAAGTAATGTACCGGCAGGATTTGCCACCCTCAGCATAGTTTTCATTCTTATAATACCCACGATTTCCCTCCATTGACCGGGCATTCTAACAATGCTATACTGTATGTTATTATACATCTGGTGTATAAAAGATTGTCGCCTTTTGCCTATTATGGGGGATGTTTTGGGAATTTGCTGATACGCTATTTGAATGAAGAAGCTTATTAGAGGAAGCTGGTTTAACTATAGTGGTTTACGTATATTTCACCAAGTTATTTCTGTATACTGGTAATCGAAAAATATTTATAAATTAACTTTCCGTATTTTATATTTATACCATGGTTAGTGAAAATGTACTGATGGGGATATTGAATGAAATAACAAAAACAAGACAGCTAGTTGAAATCCTGGCAAGAGATGCTTTAAGAAAGGATTTGGAGAAGCTAAAAGATGATTTAGAATTCGCTAAATTAAGGCATCCTGAAATACTTGAAATTGAGAAAGAAAAATCCATCAAAATGCTGGATTTCAAGGATGATTTAAAATACTTGAGTCAAGAAGAAGGGATTTACGACATGATGAAGGGGGTTTTCGAGGTTTAAGGATGATGAAACCATTAAAAAGATTTTTGTAGATTTCTTTTTGAAGGACTCCGGCAGAATCATTTATTCTTTTGAGAGGCTTCTTTACGGCCTTCCAGGTGTGATTGGGAGCTATACCCAGTTAATCGAAGAATTGAGCAAAGTGTCTGGAGAAATTAAATAGTTATTACGAATTTTTGAATGGTAACACAAGTTATGGGTAGAATAGGTAGCACATAATACTGAAATTCATGCTACTGGTTTATTCGCCTTTTTTTAGCTAATTGAGGCATTTAAGAGGTTTTTCAAGAAAGGTAGCACGCCTTATAAGAAGGGACCTTATTTTTTCAAAATAACTTCACAAAGTTGTATGCTACCGTGCTACCATGCTACTTTAGGAAAAAATTAATAACCTAAAAATTCAGAAAAAATCAGAGATTCAATTAGGGTGTGTTAGCTATGGCTCGTAATCCGGGTAATCTAACCTTTTATTATGCTGTTTGGCAGAGAAAATGTTGGAAGTGCAACAAAGATGTTACAGTTGCTCTCGATGTCGAAGGCTGGAGTTTTGTTCCTGGAGGAGAAGGAGAACTTTGGAGAGATGGGCTTCCAGACTGGTTAATCAGGCATTTTCGTTCATTGGGAGCCAACATACATTACCGTAAAACCTCGATTGTTAAAGAGGGATACTACGCAAACGTTTGCCCTTATTGCAATGCAGTTCAAGGTGAATGGTTTCTACGTGAAGAAATACTGAACTATCTTTATGAAGAGCATCCACCAAATTTCAAAGTTGTGGAGATAAGAAAAGAAGGCATAATTAGACAATTTAATAGCGTTAAGGAGGCTAATGATTATTATTTTCCATAAATTAAGGGTGTCCAGATTTTTTCCAGTTAGTAAAGACAAAGTTATAGTGAATATTACCAATCTCATCTCAATTTGAGTTTCCAATCCTTCTAACATCACGATGGAAAAACTCCCAAAAACCCCCAAATTTGCTGTTAATCTACTATGCTTAAATATTCCAACGATTAACATTTTTCCATGGGAGACAGGTACGCAGGTGTGCATACACCACCTGAAAAATGGAGGAGAAAGGAGGAAAGCCGGAAAAGGCAGCGTATCTACCTGACATGGAGCCCAGAGCTAATCCAAAAGCTACGCCAAATAACTGATAATATCAGCGGATTCACTGAAAGAGTCCTTTGAGCAGTCGTAAAACAAAAATCGAGTGAGCTGGTGTTCATATTGCCAGTAAAAAGCATGGGCCCGCGGGGGTTTGAACCCCGGACCTTGCGCTTATCAGGCGCACGCTCTAACCAGGCTGAGCCACGGGCCCGCCCCGTAGTTTCCCTAATCGGAGAGATAATGATCACATGAGGTTCCATTTAGTTTTTGACTATGTCTATCAGATTATTCAGGAAATCTAAGATGTTGCCGACGTTTTTCTTCAGCCATTCGAATTTTGTTTCGCTTTGGATGTGTTTTTTGCTGGTTGCAGGCTTTTACTCTCTTTTTTACTTGAACGTTCACTGACGTCATTGAGTCCACAGAGGGCATTACATCCCACCTCTCATCTGCTTATAAATATTATCCATGTGTTGGGGACTCACTTTGAAGTAACTAAATGAACATTGGTAAAGTTTTACATTTTAATCGACTCCTCAGATGGCTTCAAACTACTTTTAAACTCAAATTCAATAATAATATAAGGAAATCAGAGCTGTCAGAATTAAACCCTTCGAAAACCATTCTTCCGTAAAATAGAATCCTTGAATCTCATCTGTAAATCATTCCTCTACTATCCGTCCAGCTTTTGGACATGAAGTTCGTGGAGCGACAACACAGTGTATCAATTGTTTTGGTGACTCGGATTTCCTTATCATCTATGTTATTGTAAACACAGTGGAACTGTCTATATCTGTATATCTCACCTTGGTAATCAATTATATCCATCAAAAACTACAAAGTAATATGCCATCATTTTATTATACTCCGCTCATTCACTATTACCTCTTACCCCTGCGACAGCTTGAACATTAAGACGTATGTTTCAAATGGGCTCGGATATCATCTGATTCAAGCCACCCTTTTTCCAACTGCTCGATAAGTTCAACTATCCTCTCAACCTGTCTGAAAATCACTGTTTTTATCCTTTCATCCTTTTCAAACTCATCAACAAAACCATATATTGCAGTTAATGGATTCCTTATTCTATCAACAAGGACTGCAAAGGTCTCGATGTTTTCTTCAATCTGTCTCGTTGCTTTCGTTAAACCAGATATATCTGTAAGGGAAAGAATCAATCTGTTCTCCTTAGAAAATTTTGTAACAACCGCCATCCCATGCTTCAAATCTCTCTTTGATGTCAGAAATCCCATTCTGTAACTTGTTGAATCAGAATAACGACGCTCCGTAATATTTCTGTGAACACTTCTGACCTTTTCTCTATCCTCTTCCTGAACAAACTCCATAAAGTCCTTACCAATCAGTTCCTGGGAGGTGTATTCGAGAAGACTCCCCATCTTCTTATTTGCAAAGATTATTTTATCTCCATCAAGAAGCATTATCCCTGTTCCCGTGTTATCTAACAGAAGTCTGTAAAGTTTATCAATCCTATTCTTTTCCCTTTCAGTTCGCGTTTTTGAGATTGCATAGGAAATATTTTCGGCAAATTTTGAAAGGAGTGTCAACTCCTCGTCATCGAAACCATTTTTCTTTTCCATGTAAATATTTAATGCTCCGTAAATCTCGTCTCTGTATTTCAGTGGTATTGTCAGCAAGTAATTTGAGTCTTCTCTGAAAGACGCGATCCTCATTGAGTCTATTTCTGAAGTTTTGAAAGAATCCCTTGTTATCACCGGTTTTTGTATTTCCATCGCCACGTCTGCAGGCAGCTCATCCCATTTCCTGATCTTGATATCTGATGTTCTATCAGACTCATACCTCATTCTGACTCTAAAAGAGTTGTCCTTTGTAGGATAAGTTATCCATGCGTTGTCATATCCTCCTACCTCAACCACTATTCTACATACTTTTTCAAGTAGGTTCCTTTCATTTTCTGCTTTCAGCATAACATCACTCAGATCAGTCAGAATTTTAAGAGCCCTTTCACTCTTTCTTTTTCTTAGACTTTCTTCAGCAATGACCTTTGCATAAATTTTCAGAACCTTCTGCAAGAACTTTATTTGCAACTCTATAAAATTCGAGTAAAAATCACCGAAGCTGATATCTACATTTTGTGAAATAATCTCTTGAAGGATATTCAGTCTGTCGATAAAATTTTCAGGTTTCTGCCCTCTTTTGATCATTTCTTCAATCAATGACTCATCTATCTGTTCCAAAAGACTGTCAAAATCTTTATTTCCTGAAAGAAGATCGGTTAGAAAACCAACAGCCAGTTCTTTGAGTCTATCTAAAAGTTCTTCCGGTACAGAATCTAATACCCTCCCAACCCATAGGATGGCTATTTCTTCTGCTCGATCGGGGTTAAACATGTTCCACCCTTCAGTTTATTATTTTAACTTCTCAATTTGTTACACTCTAGAAAAAGCTTTTTATAACGATTTTCCATTACATTATAATAATGAATTATAAATCCCCTATTAGCTTTTGGTTATATTTATCTCTCCAAATCCAGCACAAACTCCTTTGAATGAAGAATGGCATCCTCATCTCTCAGCTCAAGGGTAAGGTATCCTCTGTAGTCCTTGGGGATTATCGAGAAGTCTATGCTGCCTTTTCCAAGCTGGAGATGCTGATCGTACTCTCCTCTGTTGTCGTGGAGGTGGATGTTATCAACCCTGTCAAAGTTTTCAATGAAAATCTCGTGCCCGCTTTTTACAGAGTAATGTCCAATATCAAATGTCAGCCTGACATCAGTTTCCTCGATGATCCTCTTCAAACCCCTCTTTATCCCGCCGGATATGTTTATGGTGTTTTCAATTGCAATCAGCTCATTATCTCTGACAAAGGGAAGAAGCTCTTCTGTCAGAACTTTTTCGTTGTGCATGTCATACCACTCCTCCCTGAAAACAAATCCTCTTGCAGTTATGAAGCCAGGATTCCAGCCAATGTGAATTGTTACAAGCTTTGCATCACACTTTTCGGCAAATAACAGGGTTCTTTCAAGCTCTCTGTAGCTGGCTTTTCTCATCTCGCTGCTTATTGATATGAAGTTGGTGTTTATTGCAGATGCGTGAATCAGAACCTCAACATCAAAGCTGTGGGCAAGCTCAGCAACCTCCTCATGGCTTGCATTCTCATGGTAGAATGATGGGTGATCCAGTAGGAGTTCGATATGCGAGAAATCATTTTCCCTTGCAAATTCAAAAGCTTCTGTGAGGGTGTGGTCAATATCGGGCTGAAAGCCCAGTCTCATCCAATCACCTGTACACCATTGTTCCTATGCCATCCTTTGTGAAAAGCTCTATCAGGATAGAGTGCTCCCTTGACCCGTTTATTATGTGAGCCTTCTCAACTCCATTTCTCAATGCATTCATTATCGCTTCTGCCTTTGGAATCATCCCGCCATCCAGATCTCCGTTTTTGAGCATTTTCTCGAGCTCATCAAGGCTCAGCTTTGAGATGAGAGTATCCTTTCTGTCCTTCTCCCTGAGTATTCCATCAACATCTGTGAGCATGATGAGCTTCTTTGCCTTTAAAGCCCCTGCAATGTCTCCAGCCACGATGTCAGCGTTCATGTTGTATATGTTTCCATTGAGATCTATTGCAACAGGAGAGATGACGGGAATGTAGCCGTTGTCAATCATGACCTCAAGTATCCTTGGATTCACGAACTCTGTCTCTCCAACAAAGCCCAGATCCACCTCAACCTCCCGCTCTCCAACTTTCTTTCTGACTATCTTCTTTCTGGCAACAACAAGCAGCCCATCCTTTCCGGACATTCCAACGGCCTTTCCACCGTTCTTTATGAAGTATGAGACTATTTTTGAGTTTATCTTCCCATCAAGAACCATCTCGACAATCTCAATGGTATCTTTGTCTGTTATCCTCAAGCCATCCACAAACTTTGGCTTTATGCCGAATTTCTCCATTTTCTCGCTTATTTCAGGCCCTCCTCCATGGATGACAACCGGCTTTATTCCAACAAAATAGAGAAGGAGCATGTCCCTTATCGTCTTCTCAAGAACTTTCTCATTTATCATTGCATGTCCACCTATCTTTATGACCATTGTCTGACCGTGAAAATCCCTGATGTATGGCAAGGCCTCAACGAGCACTCTGACATCACGCATGATTCATAATAATGCGGGATATTTTAAAAAGAATTCTGTGACAGAGATGCGTCAAGAATTCTTCTAACGTGCTCCTTGACCGAATCTATTATCTCCATTTTAACGTCCCCTTCCTTTATTGCTAAAGGCAACTCCGTGCATCCCAGAATGATCGCATCCGCATCATACGAGTTCACAATCTCTATCAATCTCTCCCTTCTCCTCATGTCTCTGAAAACGAGATCGTCGAATATTATGCTGTGGATCTCATCCACCTCATCCGGGATTTTAACCTCAAGCCCTCTGCTCTCAAGGTTCTCCCTGTAGAACCTCTCTGTCATTGTTGTTTTTGTTCCAACGAGGAGGAGGGTCTTGTATCCCTCTTCCAGTGCTTTCTCTGCAACCGCATCAACAATGCTGACAAATTCAACGTCAAACTGCTCTTTAAGCCTGTCAAGCAGGTAGTGGGGGGTGTTTGAGGCCATTGCAATTATTTCAGCTCTCGCATCAATAAGGGATGATATTGCCTCCCTTAGCACAATCTCCCTTCCATCCCACTCAGAGTGCAGAAATCTGTCAAAGTTCACACTGAAGATCAGAACCTCAGGGTAAACGTAGGGAGGGAGCCTCTCTCTCGATTGACTGATTATCTCTCTGTAGTATTCTAAGGTTGACTCCGGACTGAGACCACCAACGATGCCGATTCTTCTCATGCTTCTCTTATTTCGTGAAGGGTAGAAAAATTTTAAGGAAGGGTTTAAATGCAAAGATGGAATTTTCCTTTCATGCTCCCTCCGGGACAGTATGAGGCTGAAAAGCTCAAGGTTCTCAATTTTTCATCAATTCCCGAAGTTGATGTTGGTGATTACACCCTCAGAATTACTGGCAAGATTGAGAGAGCGCTAAGGCTTAGTTATGATGACCTTAGGAGCATGAATCAGGCTGAGCTAAGAATCCCTGCTCACTGTGTGGAGGGCTGGAGCGTTGCGGATCTGAAATGGGAGGGTGTTCTTGCTGAGGAGATAATCTCAATCTCAAATCCTGAAAAATCAGAGTATGCTCTGCTGAAATCACTGGATGGATATTCAACAGCCGTTCCATTTGAGTACTTTGAAAGGGGAATTCTCGCTCTGAAAATGAATGGAAAAACAATCCCACCTGAACACGGATTCCCTGTTAGAGCGGTGATTCCCGATCTGTACTTCTGGAAGAGTGCAAAGTGGCTCTGCGAGATCGAATTCTTAGACAGCTATATGGATGGTTTCTGGGAGAAAAGAGGGTATCATGAAGTAGGTGATGTCTGGCTTGAGCAGAGAAGAAAGTGATGCGGTAAAGTGGGTGGTTCTGCTTTTCACAGTCCTATTCTGGGGACTTGCGTTCACGGCAATAAAGTATGCTGTGGTATTTTTCACACCTTATGAGCTGGCATTTTTGAGATTTGCGGTGGCAAATTTACTATTCATTCCGACGATAGTCCTGAAGGGGTACAGAATAGAGAGAGAAGACGCTTTGAAGGTTTTCGTTCTTGGAGTTTTTGGCGTGTCTGTGTATCATGTTTCTCTCAATGCAGGCGAGACTTTGATTTCATCTGGTGTTGCCAGCCTCATAATAGCAACAGCTCCCGTTTTTGTGCTTATGTTCTCGTCTTTACTTCTCGATGAAAGAATAACCATCTGGAAAGCTGCCGGGATAGCTCTTGCTCTTCTTGGTGTTTACATTCTCACAAATCCAGAATCCGGTGGAAACGCTGTTGGAGCGCTTCTGGTTTTTATTGGAACACTGTCAGCAGGCATATACACCGTAGGGGGTAAGATAATGATGAAGAAATACTCTCCTCAAACCCTCACAGCATACGCAATGGTTCTCGGAACAGTACCGCTCCTGGCCTTTTCGGGCTCCTCGATTTACAAAATATTTCAGACTGATGCTCTCCCATTGCTTTCCGTCCTCTTTCTCGGAATATTCCCAACGTACATCTCATATCAGGGCTGGTACTATTTCTTGAACAAGGAAGAGGCTTCAAGAGCATCTGTTTTTCTTCAAACAATACCTCTCGTGTCCATACTGGCAGGATGGGTTTTGCTTGGTGAGCCTGTCACAGCTTACACAGCCCTGGGAGGTGGCATGATAATTGGGGGAGTGCTGATGGTTCTGATGCATGATGGCAACAATTAAATTTTTACCCGCAATCATTCTCTGTGGACACGATCACCAAATCATATCTGGCTCAGAAGTTCTCTGAATACTATGCAAAAGCTGAGCTTGACATACCAAAGGAGATGGGCTCAAGAGAGTGGGCATTCGTAAGCGTTGAAACCATTCCCGAGTTTGTGATGAAGAGGCATTTATCATTTCAGAATGAAATTGAACTCAGGGGATACATGGCAAAGAATCCGCCTCTCCATGCCTATCACTCCTCCGCATACTACTCAAAACCTGATGCGGCTAAAATGGAGGAGAAAGGGTGGAGATGTGCAGATCTGATTTTTGACATTGATGCAGATCACCTGCCAAAAGGTGGGCTGAACAAAGCTAAAAGGCAGATAGTGAGGCTTTATGACATTCTTGAGAGTGATTTTGGCATCAGGAACATGAAGATAGTGTTTTCCGGCAGCAGAGGGTACCACATTCACGTTTATGACAGGGAATTCCTTTCCCTTGACTCACCTGAAAGGAGAGAGATAGTGGACTACCTGATGATGAACGGTCTTGCTTTCGAGGAGGTGATGGGAAACTCATCTCAGAAACTCAGACTCTCAAAATGCATGGTCAGAGCTCTCGAAAGAATTTTCAGAGAAGGAAAGGCTCATGAGATGCTTGGAATTCGTAAAAAGACTGCTGAAAAATCAGAGAAAATAATTCAGGGTAACAGGGACATACTTGCAAATGGCGACTTCAGGAAACTGCCAAAATCTCTTAGAAACAGACTCCATCTTCTCTTTGAGCAGTGCAGGGAGAAGCTGATGATCCACATCGATCCGCCAGTCACAGCAGATGTCAAGAGGTTGATAAGACTCCCGGGATCGTTGCACGGAAAAACCTCTCTCAGAGCAACACCTCTCTCAAGAGAGGACATCGAGGGCTTCAAACCCTTCAGGGATGCTGTTGCATTCGGAGATGAGAATGTCAGGGTAAGGGTTAAAAGTAGGGTCAGGTTCAGTTTGAATGAAACCGAATTCAGGCTTAAGCCCGGAAGGCATGAACTGCCTGAGTATGCTGCGGTATTTCTGATCTGCAGAAATGTTGCATTCTATGGGTGGTAGGGTTGAACGTTGACGAATTGCTGATACTGCTTGAAAAGAGCAGAGAGGGAATACAGAAGATAGATGAAGATCTGTTTGTTCAGATAAACTCCAGAATAGAGGAACTGAAGGAGATGAGGAAAAATGCAGATGAGGCTGATTTTGAGAGGATTGATGAAGAGCTGAGAACTCTGAAAAGGATTCAGAAGAGAATTTTTGAGCTCAGGACAATAAAGATAATAAACATGGCATGGGCTGAGGTTTGCGGCACAGAAAGCGGAATTGAAGGCAGGGAGAACATGATATCTGCTGAAAGGGAGTTTTACAGCTCGTTCCTCAAACTTCTGAAAGAGTACAGAGAGAGGATCGTCAAGGCATCTCCTGCTGAAAACACAGAGATCAACCCTGAGCCTGAAAGAATTCTTGTGAGAATAAAGCAGGACATTCCGGAATTTGAGGGTGTTGACGGAAAAACATATAAATTGAGAAAGGAGGATGTGGTATTGATTCCCTCGCTTAACGCTAATGCCCTGATAAAAAGCGGAATTGCTGAGAGAATAGAGGTGAAAAGATGAAGTATCCAAAAAAGGTCAGGACATACTGTAAATACTGTAACAAGCATACCGTTCATGAGATAGAAAGGGTCAGCAAGGGTAGACAGAGCTCTCTGAGATGGATAAACAGGCAGAAGAAGAGGAGAGGCAAGGTTGGGAATCTCGGCAAGTTCAGCAAGGTGCCGGGAGGAGATAAACCAACAAAGAGAGTTAACATAAGGTGGAGATGCACCGAATGCGGTAAGGCTGAGCACCGCCCCACCTGGAGGGCAAAGAGATTTGAGCTTGTGGGGTGATGCCATGAGCCTGTTTTTGAAAGTTAAATGCCCGGATTGTGAGAATGAGCAGGTTGTTTTTGACCATCCTGCTGTTGTTGTGAAATGCCTTGTATGCGGGAGAACCCTGATTGAGCCAACAGGTGGCAAGGGAAGGCTCAAGGCAGAGGTGTTTAAAGCTCTTGAATAAGTCCATCCCCTCTCTTATCTCTTATATCAGAAAGCTTGAAGCGGAGATTGGTCATCTTGTTGCAAAAAGAGTGTCAGAGTTTGAGAAGATTAACAGAATGGGTAATGCGAGATGGTTCTCTGAGCTATGCTTCTGTATTCTCACGGCCAACAGCACGGCAGAGCTTGGCATAAGAATTCAGAAGGAGATTGGCTCGGGATTTCTTTATATGGAAAGGGAGAAGCTTGAAGGATTTCTTAAAAATTTTGGCCACAGATTCTGGAGAAAAAGGGCGGAGTTCATAGTGAATGCGAGAAGATTCTCCAGCATAAAGGATGTTGTTGAGCCAATTGCCCGAAGGAATCCGATGGAGGCAAGGGAGTGGATTGTCAGGAATGTCAAGGGACTGGGATACAAGGAGGCAAGCCACTTTCTCAGGAATGTTGGCTATTTCGATCTCGCAATCCTCGACAGGCACATTCTTGCAGTGATGCATGAGTATGGCGTTCTTGGCAATCTGCCAAAATCACTCTCCAGAAGGAAATATTTAGAAATAGAGAGAAAATTTTTGGAGCTTTCTGAAATGCTGTCAATGAACCCCGGAATCCTTGATCTCTATTTGTGGTACATGAGGACAGGGAAGGTTCTGAAATGATTGCCATTTTGTCAAATTTCTTTCGTAAACTCCAGATAAGATCGGTCTGATTTAGATTAACTGGATTTTGCTTAACAAACATGTCCTGTTCTGCCACTTTCATTCTTCAAAAATGAGTGTAATAATCCGTAATATTAAATAACCAACTTAACTCCACGTCAACCTGAATGATAATTGGCATAGATGTTGGAGGAACAAACACCGATGTGGCTTTTCTCTCTGAGGATTCAATGCAGACATTCAAGTTTCCCAATGAGGTGGGGATGTACAGAATTTTAAAAGCGATCTCCGAGAAGATAGACATCGAAAAATCAAAGCTTGTTGTGAGCACATCCCTGCCAGTTAATATTATTGCGAGCAGATTTGATAATATAAAGACGCTTTCAATTCTGTTTCCCGGCCCAGGGCTTGATTACTCCCGGTATGGCAGCATTCTAAAGGGATACGTCAATCACAGGGGGGATGTTGTTGAGAGCATTGATGAATCACAGATTGAGAGGCTAATTGAGGAGAACGAGTTTGATGCCGTGGCGATATCCGGAAAATTCTCCATAAGGAATCCTGAGATAGAGCACAGAGCATTTCAGGTTGTTAGAAAATACGTTGATGAGAAATCAATCTCCCTGAGCCATCATGTTGGCAGTATAAACTACCCCCTCAGAATAAACACAACCGTGGTGAATTCTAAGATCTCCAAAGAAGTGTGGAGGCTTACAAACAGCATAAGAGAGTTCAAGGAGGATTTCTTTTACTACAAGGGTGATGGAGGAATCGTTCCGTGGAGGATAGCAGTGAGAAATCCATCTGAGCTTTACAACTCAAGCCCTGCTGCTGTTGCACTGGGGGCTTATTACCTGGCAGGAATTGAGGATGCGATTGTGGTTGACATCGGTGGTACAACAACAGATCTCGTGGAGATGAGAGCCGGAAAGCCTGTTATGGTGAGCAATGCAGTTGTTGGAGGTATGAAGACCCACATAAGGTGTGTTAAAAGTCTCTCAATTCCCTTTGGTGGTGACAGCCTTTTTGATGGCAGGCTCAATCCATACAGGGTTGGATCCCCAATAGCTTTTGGGGGCGAATCTCCAACCCTCACGGATCTTCTCAATTCCTTGGGAAATGAGATAGGCATGTACCACAAATCGAGGAAATCTGTCAAAAAAGAGGAGGCTGAGAGAGAAGTTGAGAGGTATCTTGGCACAATTGCTAAAGCCGTTTCAGAGTACGAGCATGAAATTGTTATTGGCACTGGATATCTTGCAAAATATCTCATTCCTGAGATTGCGGAAAGAGCGGGAAAGAGATTTATCATACCCTCTCACTACGAGTCTGCAAATGCAGTTGGTGTTGCCGTCTCAAAGATAAGTCTCACGGTCTATGGGAGATTTGATACGGAGAAGAGAATGGCAATCTTTAACGGTGAGCTTGATTCAGAGTATATCGAGAAGATATCGGGCTCAGCAGACGATAACGAGTTCATATCCCTGACAGCTGACAAGGCAAGAGAAATCGCAGAAAGATATGGAGCGAACAGCAGAGATGTTGAGGATGTTGATGTGATATATTTCAACTCCTTCTCTGTTGTTAGGGGAGGAATGATGAGAGGCAAGATAGCTGATGTCATCATTCAGATAAAGCCCGGAATAAGCTGTGATGTGGTATGAAAACAGGCATAATTTACCATCCAAAGTATCTGGAGCATGAGCAATCTCCAACCCATCCTGAAAGGAGGGAGAGGCTTGCCTACACCCTTGATCAGCTCAGTGAGGAGGGAATATTTGATCTTGAGAACATAGTTCTGATAGAGCCTGAGATGGCAGAAGTTGATGACGTTCTCATGGTTCATGAAGAGCGATACGTGAGATTTCTTGAGCGTGAGAGCAAGACGGGAGGAATGATAGATTTTGACACAAGCATTCCTGTGGGTGTTTTTGAAATTGCATTACTTGCTGCTGGTGGAGCGATAAGGGCTGCTGATGCTGTGATAGATGGAGAGGTCAGAAATGCGTTTGCAATGATTCGTCCACCAGGTCATCATGCCAAGCCATACACTGGAGCAGGCTTCTGCTATTTTAACAATGTGGCGGTAATGGTGAAGCACTTACAGAAAAAGGGCATTGAAAGGATTGCGATTCTTGACTGGGATGCACATCATGGAGATGGGACGCAGGAGATATTTTACGAGGATGATTCTGTTCTTTTCATCTCAACTCACCAGATTCCCCTTTATCCCGGAACAGGGTATCCAGATGAGGCTGGAAAAGGTAGAGGTGAAGGGTACACCATCAACATTCCCGTTCCTCCGGGCACTTCAGATGAAGAATATCTCTACATCTTTGACAGCGTTATTGAGCCTGTTTTGAGAGAGTTTGAGCCTGACTTCATAGCCATCTCTGCAGGTCAGGACAATCATTTCACCGATCCGATAACAGGATTGGCTTTGACGGCGAGAGGATATGGAATGCTGATGTCAAAGGCGAGAGCCCTTGCAGACGAGCTTTGCAGGGGAAGGATTGTGGCAGTATTGGAAGGAGGATACAGCGTGGAGCAGGCTTTGCCATACACGAACCTTGCGATAATATGCGGTCTTGCAGGAATAGATCTGTCCAACATAAGGGAGCCAGAGAATTACCTGGGTGAGCTCAGGTGGAGAAAGAGAAGCTATGCGATGCAAAAGGTAAGGGACAACGTGATGGATGTTAAAAAGATTCACTCAAAATACTGGGAGTGCTTCAGGATTTTTAATTATTAATCTCGTCAGATATCGAATTTTTTAATTTTAAATCGTTTTGTTGTATCTGTATCCATCTGTGTGCTACTTTATGTTATACCGTAACGATTAAATACAATGTTTTGATTTGACAAATCATGACAGTTTCCTTTAATCCTGAAAATTGTGTCGGGTGTGGTCTCTGTGAAAGGGTGTGTCCTAAATCGGCAATTGTCGTTTACAAAACAGCCGATTCTTTCAAGGCTGAGATTAATGGATGCATAGATTGTGGAACATGCACGGTTTACTGTCAGTATGGTGCGCTAACTCTTGAAGATTCACCTTATGATATAACTCTCAAAAAGCTTCAGTATTCAAAAACTGATATAGAGGGTTGTGTTTACTGTGGTGTTTGTGCTGAAAACTGCCCAAGGGATGCAATATTTGTTGAAAAAACACTCGATAAGGATAGATTCAGGCTTGGACATGTCGAAATTGGAGAGGGATGCATTGAGTGCAGAAACTGCGTTATATTCTGTCCAACAGATGCGGTCAGAATAGTCAGGGGAAGGCCTGAGATTGATGAAAGTAAGTGCATATACTGCGAAATATGTCAGGCAGCCTGTCCAAAAGACGTTATTGAAATCCACTGTGATTCATGCAAGCTCAAGACTCAGTACTCAATTACAGGATCAATACACGTTGATGATAGCTGTTCTCTCTGTCTGACATGCGAGAAGGTGTGCCAGTTCGATGCCATAAAGGTCAACAGGCTGTTTGATGGCAGACAGAGCTTCGAGCGGGAAAGGTGCATTGGTGTTGAGTGCTCAATATGCTTCAACATCTGCCCCAACATCGCAATAAGCTACGAGTACGATGAAGAAGGGAAAGTGGTTCTATTCTCAGACTCGTGCAATTACTGCGGGAAGTGTCAGAAATACTGCCCGACAGATGCGATAAAGATAGAGAGGTGGGTTTCAGACAGTTATGAGGAACTCCATCTTCCTGAGGAGAGGAGAGGCTACCATGAAACCAATTCCGCTGTTAAAGTCAGTGATGCATGTATCGGCTGCCATTTTTGCGAAGCGGTCTGCAAGATAGCCAAGGATGGTGAGATGTCCCACATAAGAGGTGAGGCAACGTTAGAAATGTGCACCGCCTGCAATCTGTGCGCTTCTGTCTGCCCGATGGATGCAATTGATGTGTTTGAAAGATACTAAGCAATGCAAATTTATTTTGATTTTATTTTATTAAAAATTTAGATTCTCATTTCTCTGGTTTTGCGAGATAGTAGGTGATGCTGTATTGCTGATCGAAGATGATTTGTTGATGTGCTTTTAGCATTTCCGAATGATGATTTCGCCATCCTTTTCGATAAATACGACTTTGTCTCCTTCTTTAATTCCGAGCTTGTTTCTGACGTCTTTTGTAAGTGTTATCTGAAATTTTCTTGTTACTACAACAATATCCATCATTCGCTCCATTTTACCTTGATTTCGAAGATTTGAATAAGATTTATATATATCCACTACGAGTACTATTTTCAGTGAAAATAGTACAGGTGATAAGATGAGTTTGAAAAAATGCTTGATTGGTTTATTCATTATAACTTCTCTGTTTATATTTGGCTGCACTGAAACAAATACCTACACAAAACCAGCAGAAACTGAAGTAAGTCCCACACCTGCTACGACGTCAGCCAAAACGCCAACTTCTGCAGTAAAGGTTGTTGAATATAAGAAATATACAAACAAAATGTTTGATTTCAAGATAGAGTATCCAACTGATTGGGATTACAAAGAAGGTCTCACTTATTCTGGTGATGACACTAATTCTCAAACAACAAGTATTGTAGTATTCTACAAAAAATCAACCCTTTCCGATGAATATGAGGCTGTCGGGGTGTTGTATACTAAAATGAACCCAGAGACTGCATCTTTGGTGGGTGTTAATAATGTTGAAGATCTTACAAGATTTGTTGTAAGTTCTTTATCGGGGGCTAAAGTTAAATCAATTTCGAGTGAAGTACTTGGTGGAAAGAAATATGGAGTGGCTGAATTTGCATTGGCTATTGGTGGTCAGGTAATTCTTAAAAAATTTTCATTCGTTGGGACACCAATACTGGAGATATATGGATAATCTCTGCTGAAACAAACAAAAGGACAGGATTTGAAAATGAAGATGTAATAAAGCATTTCGCTGAATCGTTTGAAGTAGCTTATAATCACCCCAAATCAACTCCCAAGCCGATATTGACTAAAACGATAGCTCCCACCCCAACAACTCCACAAAATCAACCACCAAAAAAGGGAAGTTTTGAGAATCCAGCAAAAATTAGGGAAACATTAGTTATTGAGACAATATCAGAAAAATGGGAAATAACAGTTTTAGAGTATGAGAGAGGAGATGCAGCAACTAAAAAAGTTCTAAATGCAAATATGTTTAATGATAGGCCCGAAAGCGGGTATGAATATTTGCTAGTAAAGGTTCGAGTAAAATACACTGAGGGAACCGGATCCAAGTACGTAGACTCTTTCAGAGTGTATGTTGACGGGGAGGGTTTTGATCGTCAAATAATTGTGTGGCCTGAAAGTATGAAAGAGATGGAGTTCATGAAGAAATTGTTACCCGGAGGGAAAGCAGAAGGATGGCTGGCGTTTATAGTGCCCAAAAACAAAGAAGCCTTGCTTGCTTACGAAATTCTATTTGAGCCAGCAGGATTTATCAAAATTCCAGCACGATAACACTATTTTTTAGATTTTTTATTGTAATTTATTAATGGTGGCATGGTTATCCAGTATGAAAAGAGTTTAAAATTATTCAGATTACATTCAAATCATGGTTACAATCGAACTCTTCGCAACACTGAGAGAGAGGTACGGTAAAAGGGCTGAGGTTAACGCAAGAACACTGAAGGATGCGGTGAAAAAAGCAGAGGAGGTGTTTGGCAGGGGATTTTACAGAGAGGTTTTTGATGAGGCAGGAAATCTGAGAGATGACAGAATAATCCTGATAAATGGGAGAAATGTGAAGGACATGAAAGAGATTCCTGAGCTGAAAGAGGATGACAGGATTGCGATATTTCCACCGATAGCTGGTGGCTAATACTTCATGCTCTCAAGGTCCTCTCCTGAATAGAATGTATCCTGAATCATCTCATACACATCATCCATCCCAAATCCCGTTATTGATGACACAGGCACAAGTGGTCTGATAAGTCCAGCCTCTCTCATCATGTGGAACAAATCTCCCGAGAGGTCTCTCTCCCGCATTATGTCGCTGTAAAGGGTGTCTATATCTTTACTCCACTCAATTATCTTATCCACAACATGCTCGGGCAGCATGTCGATCTTGCTCAGAGCAGGTATCTGCGGTATTCTGAGCCTGAAAACAGATGAGGAGTACATGAAAACCATTGATATGAATCCTGATGCTCTCTGGGAGATGACAGGGTCAAACAGGTAGATTGATATGCATGAGTCCTTTCCAAATTCGTTGATTATTATTTCGCTGCTTGTCCTGAATGTGAACAGCTCCATCTGGCCCGGGGTGTCAACAATCACGTACTCAGCGCTGTAGAGATCGAGCTCGTCAATTATGTCTCCTATTTTGGTGGCGATGAGATCGGCTGAAATTATCTGAGCGCCGTTTGGCCCGACCCTGTATCTCTCCATCACGTCGGCTGTTGTGAACCACTCTCTCACGTCAACATCTGCTGAATAGGGCAGAAAATCAGCTCCCGGATCGAGGTTCACTATTGCGTGGTCTATTCTTTTGAAGTCCAGATACTCGGAAAACGCCTTTGTAAAGTAGGACTTTCCGCATCCTGCAGTTCCTACCACAAACAGGTGGATTCTCTCCTCCATCAGTACAAGGTGCTGTTTCGAGTATATAATTCTTAACAGAAAAACATTTTGATTAATCATCGCCTTTTCACGGATTTTCAAAAACCGAGAAGATATATAAATTGAGTAAAAGGAGTAAACAATTGAGGTGGTGAATATGGGTAAGCTGGCAATTGTTCTGGCAAGTGGAGAGCTTGAGAAGATTCAGGCAGCGAGCATCATAGCAAGTGTTGCATCAACTCTCGGCAATGAGGTGATAGTCTTTGCAACAATGGACGGCCTGATGGCATTCAGGAAGGATGTTGTGGAGAACAAAGCATGGAAGACTGCTGGAAAGCTTGGAGAGGGTATGCTTGAAGCCAATGTACCTCTATTCATAGACACATT
>Ga0256830_1000648_pt1 | contig 26299 bp, 22 predicted proteins | sample 128326metaG_FD_190537 | JGI IMG/M metagenome (GOLD analysis project Ga0256830, IMG submission 190537) | Hydrothermal vent microbial communities from Lau Basin, Pacific Ocean - 128-326 | ecosystem: Environmental > Aquatic > Marine > Hydrothermal vents | place: Pacific Ocean: Lau Basin | collected... | reverse complement strand
GAATGAGGAAAATAAATTTGTGTATGATGATCGGGCTACATGATGGGGTGAGTGAAGGGAATCGAACCCTCAACCACTGGAGCCACAGACCAGTGCTCTACCATTGAGCTACACCCACCATCTATTTTTATGAAAGCGCATTTTACCACAAGCGGCCTGTATTTAAAAGCATCGTTCTTCCAACCGGCTGCATAATGTTAGTATTTAAAGCCGATTTTATGTGCTTTCTTAAGGAAGCTCCGGTTAAGTCCGGCTTGAATGTTTCGAGAGATAAAATGTTCGGATTCAAGGCGAAAATTGTAGGAAATCGCCCGCTATTTACAAAATTTGCAAGGCAGAAGCCGGGAATTTTGACCTCAAAAAACAATTCATGACTCAATCAGAGCTTCCTCAATCTCCCTCGCTTGTCATTGTTTTCTCCACGCGGGACACGTTATAATCCGCCTCCACTATTTTTGAAAGAGGTCAGGATGGATCAGCAGTCGGACATGTCTTCGTTTTACATTGAAAAAGAACCGTTTTATCAGCCTGTTGGAGAGGAGGTCGCGCTTTTTAAAGCGGCTTATGATTCAAAACGTCCGCTTTTGCTCAAAGGCCCGACGGGCTGCGGCAAGAGCCGTTTTGTGGCCCACATGGCCTATCACTTGAAGCGGCCCTTGATTACCGTGGCCTGTCACGAAGATCTCACGGCCTCCGACTTAGTGGGACGTTATCTCCTGAAAGGGGACGAAACCCTGTGGTCGGACGGGCCGCTTGCACTCGCCGTGAAACAGGGTGCCATTTGTTATCTGGATGAAGTGGTTGAAGCCCGAAAAGACACCACGGTTGTGATTCATCCCTTAACCGATGATCGCCGGATTCTCCCCATCGAAAAAAAAGCCGAAGTCATTCCGGCGGCCGATGAATTCATGATTGTCATTTCCTATAATCCGGGTTATCAATCGCTACTAAAAGACCTCAAACAAAGCACGCGTCAGCGATTTATTGCCGTCGAGTTTAATTATCCTTCACGGGACCTTGAAATCGAGATCGTCGCCCACGAAGCGCAAATCGACCGCGACACGGCAGCACGTCTCGTTTCCATCGGCCAAAAAGTGCGCAATCTCAAAAATCACGGGCTTGAAGAAGGCATCAGCACGCGGCTTTTGATTTACGCGGGCCAATTAATCGGCAAAGGCATCCCCATTCACTTGGCCTGTCAGGCCACGATTGCCGATGCCTTGACCGACGATGCGGAGATGCGCCGCAGTCTCATTGAAATCATCCAGAGTTTTTTTGAATGAGTGTCCCCTCTCCATCCGAGACCCTGCAAAATCTATTCGCACCCCTCCTCGACGAAGACGAAATCGAAGCGTTAAAGGACGCCTTTTCGGCACTTGATACAGGGTATCAAGTGCCGGCCTTAAATATCGGTCTCATCCTTTCGGATTATTCCAAAAAGGCGGCCGTCGCCTATTTCCGTGTTTTACCCGAAGTGCTTCAGAGCATCACCCCGGATGAATTGGGTCCCTGGGTGGGCATGGGCATCAAAATCAGCAAAAAAACAGCGGCCGCCGGCATTCGTTTTTTTAAAGAAGCGCCCGGCGTATTTTCACAAATTTCGTCCGCAGGGCTGCGGGCGGATTTTATCACGCAGGGGCTGTCCATTGCGGACGAAGACATTAATTTAGCGGTTGAATACTACCGCAATGCCCCGATGCTCTTGTCTAACGGCAAAATCTCAGCCGAAGATTTTTTGCAATGGGTGAATACGGGACGGGCCCTGGGCCGTGCGGATTACACCCTCGCTATTGAGTATTTTCGCATCACGCCGAATCTCATACCGTATTTGCCGATGTCTTTGATGCCGAGATGGATTCAGGTGGCACGTAATTTGACCGATGAAAAACTACTGCAAACCTTGCTCTTTATGCGTCACAGTCCGGAAGTTTTTTCAGGGATCACAGATGCCGGTGAAAAGGAATTGTTATTGAACTTATGTTATGAGGTTTCCCTTCAGACCCCACTGCTTGCGGCGCAGCTTTTTACGGATGCTCCCGGCATCTTTCCACCTTTTCGCACGCTGCGTCTGGAAAAGGTGTTGCTCGAAAAAGCCACGACCCTGGCAAAATATGATGCGGCCCTGGCCGGCAGCCTTTTTCTGAACGGGCCGAATATTTTAAAAGTCATGGGAGATATTGCCCTCAAATTCCCGATCTGGGTGGATGAAGGCATTGCCTTGATCAAAAAAGGATCTTCCTCGGGCCAAGGGTTTTTTGAATTAAAAGGGCGATCCGGACGCGATGCCGTTACACGTTTGCGCGGCGGCGTTTCACTGGCTTCGATTTCAAAAACGCTCAAGCTCTTTGCAGAAGCCCTTTCCGGAAAACCGGTCTCGATTAAACCGACTTCAAAACTTGAAGAAGATCTTTCCGAAGCCTCAGAGGACAATTCGGAGGCGAGACCCGATACCCCGTTCACCGATGGTGAAAGCATCTATTTGCCGCCGCATATTTGCTATTTTCCAGACGATCACCTTAATTTTGAATGGTACAAAGTCGCGACGGCCTTTCAAGCGGGTTATTTGGAATACAATACCTTTTACCCGCAGATGAATGAAACGGCGGACTTGATTCAATCGCTTCAAGAAAAATACAAAAAACGCGGCGGTTTTTCGAGTTTAAGGTCCTTCTTTTCACTCTTCCCCGAACCGCATTTAGTCGAGCGGCTTTTCGAAATTGCCGAAGGTGCTCGCATTGAAGCCGCGCTGCGGGAAGAATATCCGGGGCTGCGAAAGGCCATGAATCGCATGCGTGTGCATGATTTGGATCACCGCCCTGCGCTTGCGGGCCTCAGTCCGCGTGGTGTCGTGCTGGAGTTGTTGCTGCAAATTTCCATGGCCGGCAAAACAAAAGAAGAAATTCCGAATCAACTGCAAGAAATCGTTTTTGATCTTTGTCAAATATTGGGCGCGGTGACTGAAGCAGGCGCAAGTGTCGCGACCTCAATGCAGGTGGCGACAAAGTGTTTTGACTATCTTTACGAAGGCGAAGAACATCCCGAAGACATGAGCGGCCCGATGGAGGCCTTTGAAGAAGAGGGTATCCGCACCGAAGGCAAGGGTGAAGATTCGGGGGAACTTCAAGCCTCCACGCGCGGCATGCTGGACCCTAAAAAGGTAGAAGAAACCGCAGAGATCAAACAACAATATACCGATGCGCTCATTGAAAAACTGAAAGCCGCAGGCCTGGATCTTTCGAGTGATGCGGCGTCGGCTGCGATTTCAAAATCGGTCGAGCAGGGGGAAGTCAAATTGCAAAGCTTGAAAGAAAGCGAGCCCTCCGATCAGGTCGAAGACGTGGCGGAGCGTCTGCAAGCCGAGCAGGGCGCCGGGGGACAGGGCGAAGGCCGCCGTTCTTATTATTATGATGAGTGGCATTGTGAAGAGGATGAATACTTGCCGCGCTGGTGCCGTGTGCGCGAATCGACGGTGGATGCGGGTGAAAATGATACGGTCGAAGCGATTTTAAGCGAATATCACGGCATGATTCATTCCATTACCTCAGCCTTTCAACTGCTTCGGCCCGAAGGCTTTAAACGCATTAAAGGCGCGCGAGACGGTGACGCACTGGATTTAGATGCACTCATGAATTCGCGTGTGGAGATGAAAGCAGGTATGCAGCCCTCGGATCGTATTTACATTTCTCATCAAAAAAAAGAACGCAGTGTGGCCGTGGCCTTTTTGCTGGATATGAGCGGATCGACGCAGCAGCTTCTTCCCAATCGCGATAAAAGCATTCTTCAGGTGGAAAAAGAGGCACTGATTTTAATGTCGCGAGCCGTGGATGCCATTGGGGATCAGTTTGCCCTTTACGGTTTTTCGGGACGCGGCAAAGACACCGTGGATTTTTCTATTTTGAAAGATTTTGACGAACCCTACCATCATCGTATTGACCAGCGCATCGGCGAAATTGAACCCGCCATTCAAAATCGAGACGGCGCGGCCATTCGACATGCCACTTCAAAACTGGCCGCGCAAGCGTGCAAAACACGCATCCTGGTCTTAATCAGCGACGGCAAACCTCTGGATGATCACTATCGCGGATCGTACGCCGTAGCCGATACAAAAATGGCCCTGCGTGAAGCCAAGCATCAAGGCATTCATCCCTATTGCATTACCGTAGATGCACAGGGTGAAGAATACTTAAAAGGCATGTACGGGGACGTGGCCTACATGGTCATTGACCAGGTCGAGACCTTGCCGGTGAGGCTGCCGCAGATTTATAAACGACTCACGACCTGAGAGTTTTTTGACCCGTAAGGGCCAATGGCTTCAAACACGTTTTTTGGAAACAGTCTGAATCGCATGCCCGACCCGGCAAATGCCTCTAATGCCGGCTTGTTCTCAATCGTCGCCCGAGAAGCATTGACAATGCTTCTTATTTAAGGCAATATCTAGACAGACTGGATTTATTTTAGAGAGGAGGGACATGATGCGTCATGCTTGGCAATTGCAGGAGGCAAAAAACAAGTTCAGCAGTCTGGTTGAACGCGCCCAACACGAAGGCCCGCAGCTTGTCACCAAACATGGGAAAGATGCGGTCATCGTCTTATCCGCCGAGGATTATCGGAAGCTGGTAAAACCGAAGCTGAGCTTATTTCAATTTATACAAAAATCGCCGCTCGGGGGTGAAAATCTAGACATTGAAAGAGATAAAAGGCCATCGAGAGATGTGGCAATATGAGATATCTTCTCGATACTTGTGTGATTTCAGAGCTCGCAAAGCGAGCCCCGAATAAAAAAGTCATTGCTTGGGTCACGCAGCATCACGAAGAAGATTTTTGTTTGTCCGCGCTCACCTTTGGAGAATTGCACAAAGGCATCTCAAAATTATCGCCTTCAAAAAGAAAAGAAAGTCTCCAGCAGTGGCTTGAGTCCGAGTTGAAAGAACGCTTTGAAAATAGAATCATTGACATTGATTTAAAGGTTGCGAAAGTATGGGGGGAAATACAAGGACAAGCGGCGCAAAAGGGGCGTCCTCTGCCCGCCATAGACAGCCTCATTGCTGCAACGGGTCTTGCCCACGACTTCATTGTTGTCACAAGCAATATTTCAGACATGAAAGAAAGCGGGGTCTCACTTTTCAACCCATGGGAATAAGTGGAACCCTTGAGGAAACGACTGCCGCAAATTTATAAACGACTTTCATCTAAGCTATATATTTATTCAATAATATCAGTATGTTAAAAATATTGACATTTCATAAATCACAACAAAATTTCCGGTCATTTCTGCTTAGTTCCCCTTGTTTTCTCGTCCCAAGATACCCCGCTAACGACTTAATGCTCGATTTTTTACCCCCCTTTAACAAAAGGGGGCCAGGGGGGATTTTGGTTTTAGCGAGGTGAAAAAAAATATAAAATTCGTCATTCCCGAATGTTTCATCGGGAATCCAAGTGATTTAAAATCAACAGCTTCTGGATTCACACATTTGCGGGAATGGCGGCGTAGACACAAAGGCGATTTTTTCTATATTCTGTTATCTTTCAAAAATTTCGACTAACGAGTCAAAATGAAAGATCTAAGGTATTTAAAATCAAAAAAGAAATTTCTTGAATTTTCTTATTTAGCATTACGTGACCAATTTCCCTCAATGGAGGATTTCGTTTCTTTCTTTAACTCAATTGAAAGTGATGAAAAGAAAAATCAATTTTTAGAAACGGCATCATTTTATTTGTTTCTTGTTAAGCAAGGAAACTGGTTGGTTGACATTCCAGGCTCGGATTCAAAAGTTACTTACCTCACAGAAACATATAAATACATAGGCTTATTCTCGCTCATTGAATCGTTACACAAAAATAATTTCATAGATTTTTACTCGTATTTGAAAAGAGGAAAATCAAAAGTTGAGTTTCCAATAAAAAATAAGGCAGAGCTAGAATCTTACTACCGAAAATACAAGGAAGAGTATGGGGCAATACAACAGTCAGTTTCTTTTTTCAAAACCCTAAACATGGAAAAACAAAACAGTTTAATCAAAAAAATACAGATCAAAGGCACCGAGCCAACTATTGAGAATTTCTCGAAGTATCTCTATGAATTACGCTCAAAGTTTGTTCATGAAGCAAAGCTAATCTTAAATATGTCACCTGCCACAACTATTGGGAAAAAGGGAAACAAAATTGTCACATGTAAAATGTCCATCAACGATCTAATGTCGTTTTTTGAAGAAGGGTTCGTGTTGCATTTTGAGGAAAAAAGCTGTTACCCCATAGAAATATAGAACAAAAATATAACAAAACGCTGCAAGGGACGAGCGGGCAGCGCGGTTTTTCGGAGTTCAGCCTTGCTGCCAAATTCACAGGTAAATTAAAGTTCAGTGGTGCAAATCCCGCTCGCCCCTGAGCTAGGTCGTTATCTTTCAATCATCCAAGGCAGGAGTACAAAATGAAAAAAATGAATTGCAAACAATTGGGCGGAGCATGTGACGAAGTCTTTCAGGCTGATTCCTTTGAAGAAATGGCTGAACTGAGTAAGAAACATGGAATGGAAATGTTTCAAAAACAGGATGAAGCACATCTAGAGGCAATGAATAAAATACAAGAACTCATGAAAACGCCGGGTGAAATGGAAAAATGGTTTGAGTCAAAACGCAAAGAATTTGAAGCCTTTCCTGATCGTTGAGGGTTTGATGGCATAAGGGGGAAGTTCTAAAGAAACAAAGGAGAAACGACAATGCAAGAAATTCCTTTAAAAGGATGGCTTTGGGAGATGTTTAAGGAATACGTGCGTAAAATTCGGCGCACGGCATCGACCGGTGCGCCGGAGCTTTCCGTGATGAAAGAAAAATATCAAGAGATTTTTCCCGATGCCTCGATCAAAATATTGGTGGAAGAAAAGGTCGGCATGATTGTCGTGTTCAACGAACTTGAGGAACGAACGACCGCCGAATTGACCGATTTACTCAGCACAGAGGCACTCATGGCCTACCTCGAAAAACACTATGGACGCGGCAAATACAAAATCAATCTCTATCACGGCCTGACTTTTGTGGCGACCCGTAACTTTAAAGTGCGGCACGAAGAGGAATCGGTTCCGGAGTTGTGGCGTGAGATTGTCGCCAAAAACAAAGCCAAAGAAGCCGCAGAGGCGGGCAGCCGGTGGGGATGAAAAAGAAACCTGTTGTGGCCATCGTCGGTCGTCCTAATGTGGGAAAATCGACTTTATTCAACAAACTCTTCGGAAAACGAAAAGCCATCGTGCAGGATGAACCCGGCATCACACGGGACCGCAATGAGGCCTTGTGCCAATATCGGGACCGTGAATATATCTTGGTCGATACGGGCGGCATGCTCTCCGAACCCGATGCTTCTTTTGCGGAAAGTGTGCAGATTCAATCCGAAAAAGCGATTGCGGAGGCCGATGTCGTGCTCTTGATGATGGACGGGCGAGAAGGTTTGACCCCGGTGGATGAAGCCGTTTGCGACATTGTGCGGCGATCCCAAAAGCCGGTTTATCACGTCATCAATAAAACCGAAGGCAAGGGCAATCTGCGCATCGATGAATTTTATAAATTGGGCGAAAACCTGCATTTGATTTCCAGCGAGCACAATCAAGGGCTTTCCGATTTGTTGGATGTGCTCTATCCGCACTTCGCCCCGATTGCCGATAAAGCGCCGCAAGAAGGGCCGACCGTTGTTTTATTGGGCCGTCCGAATGTCGGCAAATCCACGCTCATCAATGCCGTCTTAAAAGAAGAGCGTCTTCTAACGAGTGAGATCGCCGGAACGACGCGCGATACGATTGATACCTGGGTGAAACGGGACGGAAAAAACTTCTTATTTATCGATACGGCAGGCATCCGAAAACGCGGGAAAGTCGTGTGGGGCGTGGAGCAATATAGTGTCTCCCGCGCCAAAAGTGCGATCAAACGCGCCGAGATTGTCTTGCTTTTAGTGGATGGCGACGAAGGCGTGACCGAGCAGGATACCAAGCTTGCGAGCATGGTCTTTGAAGCCGGCCGGGCCTTGATTTTATTGGTGAATAAATCTGATTTAATGAATCAAAAAGAGGCCGGACGCGCCCGGATTGAGCAGCAGCTCCGATTTCGTTTTCCGCATGTGACGGATTTGCCCGTTCTGTATATTTCCGCATTGGAGCGAAAGGGCATAGCGCGCCTTTTCAAAAAAATCGACGCCGTCAACACGGGTTATCATTTCCGCGTCACCACGGGCGATCTCAATCGCTTTTTCGAAAAAATGCTCAAAACAAATCCCCCGCCCATGTACAAAGGCAAGGCATTGCATTTGTATTACATCACACAGGTTGCAACGCGCCCGCCCGCTTTTGTCATCTTTACGAATGCCCCAAAAGGCGTGCCCGCCAATTATCTGCGCTACATTCAAAACAAGCTGCGCAGTGCTTTTGGTTTTGAAGGGGCGCCGATTAAGATTAAGTTGCGCTTGCGGAAGTAAATCGCGGGGAATCGCCCGCATATTGGGGGAGGATCAAATCAATCTCTCCCCAAAAAATGGGAAAGCCCCAATCTTAAAAAAATAAATTGCATGCCGACCGCCTCTCTTTGAAGTGCACGGCGAACCGCCTCCGGATAGATTCGGCTTTGGTGACGGTATTTTTTTACCGCCGCTTCAATCTCCGTTTTTTTGAGCCGATCCGTTTTGTAATCCGCGATATAAAGCTGTCCCGCGGCCTCATAAATCAGATCAATTTCGCCACACATGACCTGTCCTTGCCAGGGCATGAGAAAAGGCACTTCGCGACCCACAATTTTGACTTTTGTGAGTGCTTCATACGCCGGAGAAAAAAAGAAAACCTTAAAAATAGCATCCATTTCTTCAAAAAGCGCTTCTTGGGTCATATCTTCACCCGGCACGCTTTGTTGATTTAAAAAAGAACATAATTTTTTACGGTAGTTTTTAAGATCACTTGAAAAATCCCATGTTTCCAAAAAACGATGGGAAAGCCGCCCCAGCAGTGCACTGATATCCCTTGAGTGAGGATGAACACGGGTTTTCTCTTTTGAGCCCTTTCTTGTTCTTAGTATTTCATCTGTCATTTTAAGTTCTGTCGGAGAACTAAAAACCGCTTTTTTGTGAAGCAGCGCATAAGTCTCAAATCGCTTTTCCCATTGGCTCGCCACAGCCCTAAAATCGGGTTGAGGCACTGCTGGACCTTCGATGACCGGCGCAACATCATCCAAGCCCGCTTCAGACAAAACAGTGAACGCAATTTGCCCCGCCCCCATCGAAATCATCCCGGAATTCGAATCATTCAAAAGGGACAAAACCTCTGCTTCAAGTGCTGTTTCAATATGAGATAAAAAACTTCCCGCCTGCGTTTTATCCATTGCTGCGGCAGAAATCATCAAATGTTCACGTGCGCGTGTCATGGCGACATAGAGCAGCCGTTTTGCTTCTTCAAGCTCCCGAAGCCGCTTTTTTTCCTTGAGAAAAACGGAATTCAGATTTCTGACTTCCCCCAGACGCAGCCCCGTAAGACCGCTTGACCAGTCGTGCATCAGGTCGGCCGCAGAAGCTTCTCTCGGATTCGGCCCGGACTGACATCCGGCCAGAATCACAAGCGGGAATTCAAGCCCTTTTGCCTTGTGAATGCTGAAGATCCTGACCGCATCAATGCCCGCTTCGGCCAGCGGGCTTTCCGCCGCATCCGTTTCAGCACTCACCGCCGTTTGCAAGGCGGCCACAACGGCCCGAAAAGTCATGTTCTCTTCTTTTGAAAGTGCGGCGGCTTCTTGTTCAATTTTTTCAAGATTGGCGAGGGCCTGCTCACCGTCGTTTGCAGCTGCGGCAAAGACACGCATCGCACTTCTATCAAAAATACAGGACACCGCCGCAGCCACCGGAAGCCGTCCCGCAACTTCATGCAGATCGGAAAACAAGTCGTACAGCTCAGCAATGCGGGTATCCGGAAATTCCGATTCAGTGCGATAATTCAAGACGCCGTTTTTTTCGAGGCAGTAAATCGCTTCGTCATCCAGTCCTCCCACGGGCGAGCGCAGCACTGCGGCAAGGGCAAGCTTATCATTTGCGTCGGCGACCGTTCGCAAAAGATTCACGGCATCAATGACCACTTGCTGTCGGTAAAAATGACACTCCCCTTCGACCCAATACGCAATACCCGCACGACGAAGCGGCTCCAAAATATACCGTACTCCCGTGAGTGTGCGCATTAAAATCGCCACATCCCCTTTTTTGACGGTCCGGGGTCTTCCGTCTTCCCCGATCATCACGGCTCTTTCCAAAACCTCCTGCGAAAGCCAGCGGGCGATGGCTTCACCCTCTCCTTGCCTCGCGGTTTCGGCCCTCCGTTTTTCTGTTGTATTTTGAAGCAAGCGAAGGGAAACCTGCCTGAATTTCAGATCGCGATCTTCTGCTTGAGTCTCAAAGATCGCTTTTTCAAATTGCGGCGGATAAATTGCGGTGTATTCGGGCTGAATCCCCGTTTTTTCAACCATCACCCGTTCAAAAACACCGTTGACCACATCCAGAATTTTTCCGTGGCTCCGGAAATTGGTCGTGAGTGTGCAATGAATCCCGCCTTGTTGATCAATCATTTTCAGTACGGCGTGATAGGCTTCGATATCCGCCCGCCGAAAACCGTAAATCGATTGTTTGGGATCACCCACCACAAAAAGCTTGCCCGGCGTCAAATGAACTGCCTGCCAATGTTTTGCGGCTTTCCCCGCTTCCTCCGCCAAAAAAATCAGGATCTCATATTGCACCGGGTCGGTATCCTGAAATTCATCAATTAAAACAGCCTGGTAACCTTGTTTTAATTCTTCACGGATCACCGCATGATCGCGCAACAGATCCCGTGCCTTCACTAAGAGTGCGTCGAACGAAACCCACGCCTCTTGTCGTGCTTTTTCATGAAAAAGCATGACAAAGGGCTTGAGCACCTCACATAGCACTTGGATAAATGCTTCATCAATCTGCAGGAGTTGCTTGGCGATTTTGATTAAATTTTTAGCCGTTTTGAACTCATCTTCTTCCCAGCCCCCGACGGCATTCCCCGGATTCCCCTTCAGCAAGAGATTCGCATCCGCTTCGGAAAGCCGACTTTGCTGCTTATCCTGCTGCGCCATTTCCTGAAAACAGGTCTTCGCCGCGGCAAGTAATTGTTCTATTTTTCGGCCTTTCGGATGGATCCGTAAAAGCGCGTCTGCCGTTTCTTCAAGCGACTTAAGCCACTTTACAATGGGAAGCGGGACTTCTTTTTTCGGCGGGGGGTCTAAAAATTTTGAAAAATGAAACGGTTCAAAAACAAGGCATTGCGCCAGTGCCTCAATTTCTTTGAGTAAGCATTGCTTAAGCACTCTTTGCCATAAGTCTTTGCGTGAACTATCGGCAGCAAGCTCTTCCTCAAGCCAGGCACGCCAAGAGGAGGCAAACAACTGCCGCGATAAATCACCGCCTTCATCAATACGAAATTGCGGATCGACTCCGGCTTCAATCGGGTACAGTCGTAAAAGACTTGCGGCAAAGTGATGAATCGTCCCGATTTCACTGCGCTCCAGATCTTCTATCGCCGCTGCCGCCCGGCGGTCGATATCCGGCTTGGAAAGACCGTAGCGCATCATGAGATCGACGGCCGTATCCGAAGTTCCTTGATCGGCAATCAATTTTTCCAGGGTTTCCCGCAATCGGCTTTTCATTTCATTGGCGGATTTATTTGTAAAGGTGAGGGCAACAATCGCCGTAACGGGCATTGCCTTCCTGCCGCGCATCAAAAGATGCAGCAAGCGATTGATGAGCAAGGTCGTTTTGCCCGTCCCCGCCCCGGCAGTCACGACGACGTTTTGATCGAAAGTTGTTGCTGCGCGGATACGATCCGCTTGATCTTGCGGACTGATATTCACGCCGGTTTCTCTTTCTTTTTTTTCCCCCTTGACTTGGGCGGCTTCAGTTTTTGAAGGGCTTGCTGCGCCTGCCATAAAGGATCGGCCTGCAAGCGTTTTATTGAAGGCGAATGATTTTTCCGGCAAAGCGCCCGGATCTCACAAAACGGGCAGTGATCGCCCGGCTTCATAAAAAACCGTCCGTTTTCAATGCCTTGAAGCAATGCGGATATGGTCCTTTTGAGCATGGCCCCGCATTCCCCCTGCCAACCGGATTCCGGGAATTCGTAAATAACGAGCGGGCCACCGGGCCAAAAAGGCGCAAGGTGATAAAAGACCAAGGCCGTTTGACCGCTTTCACGGCCTGCCCCGGCTTCGACAAAAATTTCGGCAAATCGTAAATAGACGGGCGCTTGCAAACGCTCACCTCTGAGTGCGGAAGTCAGTGGGTTTTTTTCAAGGGCACGCGGCGCCTTTCGAAAGGTTATTTTATAATCAACAACACGCACCCTGCCGTCTTCGGGATTAAAATCAATGCGGTCAATTTTGCCGCGAAATTCGGGCCATCCGGCCTCTAGTTTTTGACGACAATCCACTTCAAAAGCGGCGGGGCGATAGCCGGAACCGGACAACCGTTCTAGATCATTTTCAATCACTTCAGACAACATCACAAGAATCTTCGTTTTCAGCATTTCCCAATTCAAGGGATAAAGCACCGGATTTTCAGATATATAGGCTTCAAAAAAAGGTTCGCCGATTCGCTCAAGGTCTTGCGTCAAATCGAAGTTTCTCAAGGCCTGAGTAAAACCGTCTTCGGATTGCAATCCTTCATAAAATACCTTCAGTATTTCGTGGCACAGCGTGCCGATGTCGTTTATCTTGGGCAAAACCTCCTCTTCAGAATCTGCCTCGGCACTCAGTTTCAGCAAGTATTTCCCGTAATATTGAAAAGGACACTTGGCATAGGATTCAAGGCGCGTGGGAGAAATGCCGCCTTCGGCAAGACGCGCCCAATGTGCTTCTGCGGAGGAAATGAGGCCGTCGAATGACGACAAGGGTCCGTCGTTCTCAAGCTTTTCCAAAGCGGTTTTGCCGCGTAAATAACGGCTTTTTGAAAAAGGAAGTCGGTCTATTATCGGATTCAAATCCTGTCTTCTGAGAGAAAAGCAAATCGCCCACTCGGAAGGCAGCAGGTTTTCCATTTTGTCAAAAGGCGGGATCAAGTGCCGCGCCATGCGAGCACGGGGAATGAAAATTTCATCTTCTGCCTGAAAAACCCGCTTTAACTCGCCCAAATACCAGGAAGGCGCACTTTGCTTGCCCAGCATATCCCTACGGTGATAAAGGGCATAACATTTCTCTGTTGCACTTCCCGTTGCCAAAACAAAAAGCAGCTTTTCTTCATCATAGCCTGAAAGCTTTTCCCCCACTTTGCAACCCAATACCGTTTCCAGCACGCGGCGCGGGGGGTCTTTTAGAAAGGGATCTTCCCGAATCGCCCTTGGAAAACCGCCCTCATTCATGCCGAGCATAAAAAGCACACGAAAGGAAAGCCCGCGCGACTGCATGATATTCATGAGCGATGTCCCGGCAATGTTCTGTGTGGCGAAGGGAAGCGTCGCCCTTTTTAAGCCGCGTTGAAAGGCCGCGATGAAATCGTCCCGTGAGACTGCGTCGGCAATATTTTCGAGTGAAGCGAGGCGCGTCAGTATTTTTAAGATGCTGCCGGCAATGCGGTCCGTCTCAGGCCGCATCTCCGTTTCATCCGTTTTCAGCTCATCCGGCGGGGCAAGCCCCAAGTATTTTTCAAGCTGTTTCTGCCAGGATTCTGCGTAATCAGACCAGCGGCCTTCTGTCGGCAGGGCATTTAAATCCCGGTACAAACTTGAAAAAACGCTCCAAAGCAGCGCGGCCTGATCGGAGTGATCGCCCGGTTTTTCTTTATTGAAAGCTTCCAGTTTCCGCCATGTTTCCCATCCCTTTGTAATTTTGGCCTTTCGACTCAAAAAATCCCAATCTTCGGGTTTGGGCAACAAACGTGTTTCAAATCCTTCGCGGTGTTTAAAAAAGGGAGAGGTCATAAGATCAATACACGGCGCACGCGGAAAATCCTGCGCAAGCAGGGTCGTCATTAAAAAAACCGACTTTGCCAGCGGATAGTGCATCAGGGGCACTTCAGAGCTGCTTGCAATCGGAATGGCATGTTTTTGAAAAATATCCTGAATGGGACTGAGATAGGCCTCCGGGTCACGGGCGACGATGCCAATCTCATGAAAGGCCAGAGCTTTGTCGGAATTCAGTCGCATTATTTCCTTCGCGACCGTGAGTACTTCGTCGTGAAGGTCATAACAACTGATTATGGTGCAAGCGGTCTTTTTGTCCGAACTCGGAGAAGGCGCCGGCCTTGATTCCTCAAAAAATGCGGTATGCGGAAATAAGAGAGCGGGACTTGCATTTCGGGTCAAATCGATGACTTCGGATTTTTCACCGGCAAGTGCCGAAACATGGCGTTCAAAAAAGCGCGCTGAAAAATGCCAAGCGGGTGCCCCTGAAACAAGCGGGTAAAAAAGCGTCGCGGCATAATGACGCGAAACTTCATGCAACAGGTCGATCAAAACTTGTGTCAGATCATAAAATCCGTAATAATAAATCGCGCCAAAAGATTTTAAAAATGCCGAGTTTGAAACGGCAGCCGTCGCACGGCGTGAGATTTCCCCATAGTCAAAAATACGCTGCTTTTCACACGTTTTTTTAAGTTGCCGATAAAGCTTAAAAAGCCGCGGCAGTCTGCCGTGTATTGCTCTTCTCCCAAAATGCCCTTCTTTTAAAGCTTGAAGGGCAATCTCCGGATCCAACAAACCTTCTTTCAGATCGCGCAGGCTTTGCCAGAGCGCGCTCGTTCCGCCCTCGGAAGGATGCGGTTCTGAAAAATCACTGCCGGATCGCTGAAGCAGCAGGTGCAGCATTTCTTCAAAAAACAGATCATCATGCAAGCTCAAATCGGTGGCGGGAAATGCTTCTTCATAAAGCGTGTTGGAAAGTTGGTTAAAGTTGAACAGGGAGACATGAATCAGATTGAGTCCGTGTTTGAGCGTCAACAGCCGCATCAAATAACGCCGCAGTGCATCAGAGGGCACGACAATTAAAAGCGGCTTTAAAGGATCGGCCGATTTAAAACGCTGAACCGCTTCAACAAAAGCGTCTTCGAGCATCGGATGAAAGGGGCCTAAAAAAATCTGCACGGTTTGTTTGTGGGAAGTGTTGATGGATCAGCCTCTGAAAAACCCAAATGAAGTGCGGGCATGACTTTATTTCACATCCTTATGACGAGGGCGGATGACGATGATTCCGGAAAAAATACGGCGGGCGATGCGGCCAAAGGCCGAAAGGACGCCGGAAGAAGGGATCTGAATAAAAATACGGGTCGGGATAAAACGGATCAAAAAGATAAGGACAGCCGCGCCAAAAAGGGTTGCAGTAATAATAGGGCGGCGGATATGGCGCCCCGGCATATTCAGGGCGCACGGGCCACAAGTGTATATGGGATGCGGCCACGTAAGGATAGCGGTAATTCATTTCTCCGAGCTTCTTTTTCTCAGCCCGGATAATTTCGCCGACGATGGTGATTTCGCGTCCGGTTTTGTAGATCGCCGGATCTAAAAACTGGCCTTTGTATTCGACTAAAAAACGGCCGCGGCTTTCGTCCGTCTGCTCAGGCCGTTCTTTAAAACCCAGCGGTTTTTGAAGCACTTCGATGAGGGTGAATTCTTCAAGCGTTTGCGTTTCCACAATCACGCCCCCCCAAAGTACTTTTTTGCCGACAAAGGCTGCGGGATCAAGAATGACGGTTTCAAAACCCGCATCCGGGGACAGGCCGCGCATTACATCCTTTGGAATCGGCCCGGCACAGGCACCGAGGCCGGACCAAGATAAAATCACAAACAAAAAAAAGCGCGCGCGCCTTGACATCGGCATCGTTTTTTTCATCGGCTTTGGCATCGCACAAAATCCCATCAGAGTTTCCTAAAAACCAACATACATCTCAGCCCTTTGAGCTGTCAAATCTCCGTAAGCGAGCGGACATTTTTAGGGGCGGCGCCACCTTTCAATTTACCTGCTATAATTTTAGAGATCGTGTTTCCCTGCGATCTCATCCTTATATTGGGCAAGAGGTGGAAGTATGGGATTTTTTTCAAAAAACACACAAAAATCCCCTTTTTCCCTCGAAGCCTTGGAAGACTGCACAGAGAAAAAAGACGCTTACCTGCTGGCTTTGCTGACACTCTTGCAATACCTGAAGGCATTTTCATTTGATTTAAATGAAATTGATGCGGATCTATTCAAAGCCCGGCTCGACACCTTGGCCGCCTTGTTTGAAAATGAGTCAAACATCAAAAAACTTGAATACCGATTTGAGACGGACAAAAATGAAATCGCCGCTTTCATCGAACGGGAAAAAGAGTACTTTTCCAATAAAGACGCAGAGTTTAAAGACATCATCAAGGTCCTGTCTTCCGGCATCGCCATAGTCAATAGCGAAAACCAACGTTTTAATACCCTGATTCACGAAGAAACCCTCAAACTGGAACAAATCACACAACTCGACGACATCCGCAAAATCAAAGAAGAGTTGACCGAAAAGATCACAAACGTCAAAACCTTTATTCAGGAAAAACAGGCTCAGGATGCACAACACATCGAAAAATTGTCCAATAAAGTAGAAACCCTCAAAACCGCACTCCAAGAAACCGCAAATGCCGCATTGACGGACGGCCTCACAGGGGCCTTTAATCGACTGGCCTTCGATACGGAAATTGCAAACCGGGTCACGAAAAATAAGCGCGCTTTTTCCCTCATCATGTTCGATATCGACAATTTTAAGTTGATCAACGATGCCTACGGACATCAAATCGGTGATCGCGTGCTCGTCGCACTGGTACAAAAATGTAAAAGACTTATCCGGGAAGGGGATTTCCTGGCACGCTACGGCGGTGAAGAATTTATCATCATTTTCCCCGGCACCTCTCTCAAAGACACGCTCAAAAAAGCAAAGCAACTCTGCGCCACCATCGCCGATACCGAATACGCCGTGGACGAGAGCGAAGGCAGCAAACCGCTCTCTTTCACCATCAGCATCGGCGTCAGCACACGGCGGCGCAATGACAGCGTTACCTCCCTAATCGACCGCGCCGACAAGGCCCTCTACAAAGCCAAACATCTCGGTAAAAACCGGGTAGTCAGCGAAAAAGAGATCGACTGAATTCCCCTCCATCCACACGGCTTTCCCGACATTGACACTTTTCTCTTCTTGTCTGTAGAATGAAGCAATGAATCGTATCGGTATATTTTTTTTCGTCCTGCTCTTTCCCCTGATCGGCACCGGCTGCACAAAACACGGGCACAATCCGGTGCACGCCATGCCGGAAACGCTAGAAACCGCATCCGAATCGGACGCATCCGAACCCGCAAGCTCCGAATCCCCCTATCAAGACATCACAAGAATCAAACCGGGGCAAATTGTTCATCTCAAAACCGGGCAGAATCTCTCCGAATCCCAAGTCATCGACATGCTCGCCACCTCCCGCATCATTTACGCGGGGGAAGTACACGACAGCCTGGAAGACCACCGGGTGCAACTCAAAATCCTCAAAGGTTTAGTCGAACGACATCCCGGGAAAGTGGTCGTCGGCATGGAAATGTTCCGGCGCTCCTCTCAAGAGGTGCTGGATGAATGGATCAAAAATGACGGAGACGACAAGGCCTTTCTCAAACGCTGGTATGAAGACTGGAGCCATAACGATGCTTATTACCAAGAATTGCTGACCTTCATCAAAACACAAAAAATCCCCGTTATCGCCTTAAGACCCACTGCAGAAATGTCCTTCAAAATGCGGGACAAAGGCATTGCCGGATTGTCTGACAATGATCGAAAAAAGCTGCCTGAAATCGACGATAAAGACCCTTTTCACCGCGAAGCCGTAAACGCCATTTTTAAAGGCCACGGCCCCGGCGCATCCGAGCAATTTGAGTCCTTTTATCAGATGATGCTTTTTTGGGAAGAAACCATGTCCGAGTCCATCGCAAACTACCTCTCTTCTCCGGAAGGCCGGGATAAAAAGATGATGGTCATGGCGGGCGGCTTTCATGTCGGATATGGCTTCGGGCTGCCGCGCCGCACCTTCCGCCGTCTGCCCGTACCGTATCAGATTGTCATCCCTCATTCTCAAGATTTTCCGGATGAAATGAAGATGCTCAACGTCAAAGCCCCCAATCTGCCGCTGCCGCTGGCCGACTTTGTCTGGGGCGTGCCTTACCAGGCCCTCAAAGAAAAAAGAGTGCGCTTGGGCATCATGATGGAACAATTTCAGGCCGGTGTGCGCATCAGAGATGTCTTCCCCGACTCGCCCGCCGGAAAAGCAGGCATTATAAAAGGCGACATCATAGCAACCTTTGACGGCGTCACGATCAACGAACGCTTCGACCTCATCTACCAACTTCAAAAAAAGAAACCCGGCGACAAGGTCAAAATCAAAATCATTCGCAACGGCAAAAGCATCGAAACCGAGGCCCTGATGACCGCTTCGGGCCACCCTTAAATGAAACACACATCTCAAAATCCGGCCCCCCTGCTTGTCAAACACCTCGCCCGCCTTCCTCAAGGCAAGGCCCTTGATTTTGCCTGCGGTTATGGTCGCAATGCGTCTTTCCTCGCTTCAAAAGGCTATGCCGTCAAGGGCTTCGACCGAAACGAAGCCGCCGTGGCCTTTTGCAATGAAAAGGCACAAAAAGAAGCCCTGCCTTTCACAGCACACTACGCCGACCTTGAAAAAGAAACTCCTTTTACGGATAAGACTTTTGAGCTCGTGACCTGTTTTTATTATCTCGACCGAAACATTATCACAAGCTTAAAACAAGCCCTGAAAATCGGCGGCGTCATCGTTTATGAAACCTTTCTCATCGACCAGCACCGGCAATTCGGGAAACCCTCACGCCGCGCATTTTGTTGGGAACACAACGAATTACTGCGTACCTTCTCTGATTTTCGCGTGCTTTTTTATCGTGAAGGCATGATCGACGAAAAAGGCAATACCGTGCAAGTCCTGTCAGATGCAGGCGGCACCTGGGTTGCGCAACTCATCGCAGAGCGGATGAGTTGATCATCACATGGCAAAAATACTGATTGTCGGAATCGGAGGCTTTTTCGGCGCAATCTTACGATATTGGATCGGCGGATGGGCGCAAAATCTCTCCGGCAGTAGCAGCTTTCCCTACGGCACCCTCGCAGTCAACCTCATCGGCTGCCTTGCGATCGGCCTGCTTTCCCAATTGGCGGAAGCGTCGCAAATCATGACGCCGGAAACACGGCTCTTTCTTTTCATCGGGCTGCTTGGCGCATTCACCACCATCTGGAAGATAGGCGATTCAGGCGCTAATGACTCTATAAATCAGTGTTCTCCCAAAACCGATCCGGCCCCTACTGCGTCGCCTCTTCCATGATTTCCATCATGCGTTTGACGTATTCGTTTTTTGAAGTCAGTTCGTCGTCGATGAGCTGTGCGCTTTCAAACAGTTGCACGATGCACTTTTCCAGCATGGGGTCTTTGTCGTTTGCGATGTAGCGTTTTGAGAGATTGCGAATGACGGGATGATCGGCGTTCACTTCCAGGATGCGTTTGGATTTGGGCACATCCTGGCCCATCATTTTCATGAGCTGTTCCGTGTGTTTGTCCGCACCGTCGGCCGCCGCCACCAGGGTCACGGCGGAATCCACGAGACGTTTTGAAATCCTCACATCCGCCGTCTGCTCTTTGAGCGTTTCTTTGAAAAGATCAATCAAGGCTTTTGAAAGTTCATTTTTTTCAGCCGCTTCTGATTTTCCGTCTTCTTTTAAATCAATGTCGCCTTTGTCGATGGCTTTGATCTTTTTCCCGTCGTATTCCGGAATGGAAGGAATAATAAACGCATCCACCGGGTCGATTAAATACAGCACTTCGGCTTCATGCTTTTTAAAGTATTCCATATTGGGGTTGTTTTCGACTGAGGAACGACTTTCGCCCGTGATATAATAAATCTCTTTTTGGTCTTCTTTCATGCGTGAAACATAGTCTTTAAAAGAAGAAAACGTGCCTTCGGCTTGTGTTGAAGTTTCAAAACGCAAGAGGTCAATCACTTTGTCTTTATTGGTAAAATCGCTGTTGACGCCGTATTTGAAGAGCTTGCCGAAGGTTTTATAAAATGTGTTGTATTTTTCAGTGTCTTTCTTCGCCATTTTATCAAGCCACTGCAATACCTTGGTGGTAATGGTCGTTTTGATTTTTTGCATGACGGGCGAAGACTGCACCATTTCCCGCGAAACATTCAGCGGCAGATCGGCGGTATCCACCACACCGCGAATGAAGTGAAGATATTCCGGAAGCAATGCTTTGCAATCTTCCATAATCATGACTTTATTGGCATAAAGCTGTACGGTTTTATGTTCCTGTGTGCGCATCAAATCAAACGAATCTTTTTTCGGAATAAAAAGCAGGGCTTTGAAGGTCGATCCCATTCCCTCAAGCGACAGATGTAAATAATCCAGGGGATCTTCCCAGTCCCCCGCAACAAATTTATAAAATTCGTTGACTTCTTCGTCTTTTAAATCTTTTTTACTTTTTGTCCAAAGCGCCTCGATGGTATTGACTTTTTCTTCTCCGACAAAAATGGGGAAGGCGGCAAAGTTGGAATATTTTTTGATGGTTTCTTTGATCTTGTATTCTTTTGCAAATTCTTTAAAATCGTCTTTAAGTTTAAAAGAAATCTTCGTGCCGCGTGCTTTGCGGTCGATCTCCTCGATAGTGTAGCCGTCCTGTCCCGAAGACGTCCAACGCAGACCGACGGAATCTTTATCGGCATGGCGGGTTTCAATCGTGATTTTATCCGTCACCATGAAGGCCGAATAAAAACCCACACCGAATTGACCGATGAGTTCGCCCACTTTGTCTTTATCGGCCTTCACTTGTTCCAAAAACTTTAAGGTCCCGGAAGAGGCGATGCGGCCGATGTTTTCGATCAAATCCTCACGGGACATGCCGATGCCGGAATCTTCAATTTCAAAAGTCTGTGCCTTTTCATCGACTCGAATTTTAATCGTTAATTCTTTATGGCGTTCTAAGATCGATTCATCCGTGATTTCCAAATGACGCAGCTTGCTTGAGGCATCTGAGGCATTTGAAATCAATTCGCGCAAAAAGATCTCCGGGTGCGTGTAGAGCGAATGAACGATCAGATTCAAAAGCTGGTTCATTTCCGCTTTGTATTCAAATGTTTCTTTCGTACCGGTTTCCGAACTCATTAATATTTCTCCTTTATTTCTTAATTTTCATTAAGGCCTTTCAAAGTGGGCATAGCATAGTCGATCAGACGGGGCATTGACAAGAAATGCCAGCGTTCCGGCGACTTCTTTCCTAACTTAATACAGCAAGCGTGTGCTTTCAAGGGGTCTGCTCGAAAACACATCGGCTGACAGAGCGGTTTGAGCTTGGCAAAATGAAATAAGGCAATGTATGCTGAAGACACAAGCTTCGTTCCATTTATGGGGCCAAGCTTCGTAAGCGATTGAGACAAAACCCACTGAGAAACAATGCAAGCCCCTCTCTTGAAATACGGCATTTTCATCCTCATCATGGCCGCGCTCTTTGTTTACATTCGGCGTTTCTTTTTTAATTTAAACGAAGCCGCCAAAGACAAATATTACGACCTCTTTGTCTGTTTATCGCTCTCCGTGCCTTTTGTCGTGCCCGCCCTCATTTTCAAAGAATGGGCCGTCATTTTCCTTGCGCCGCAGTTCGGTTTTTTTTACATGCTCATCCATCGCGCCACCATTCCCAGCCACTGCAATCACTGTCTGAAAAAGTTTCATATCCTTTTCAATCGCGGATTGCTGCGCTGCCCGCATTGCCGGGAACGTGTCAAACTCAAAACGCCCGGATTCCTCCGGCGGCCCTAAGCCGGGCCTTTCGAGCATGAATCCCTTTAAGCCGACAATGCCGCTGCGCCGGGCGAAACATTTTTTCTCTGCGGCACTGCTCGCTTACCTCCTGCTCGTCGTTTTTGCAAATCAACACTACGCAGAAAAAACGGGCACTTTCTTAAAAAAGTCAATGACCATTTTAGAGAAACTTGAAACAAGAAACCCGACAGCAGACAAAAACCGCATCGCATCCGCAAAAACCCGTTTTTCTCCTAAAAAACCCAACTTCTTTTTTCCGCAAAACCTCTTTGCATTTTTCATGCGCCCAGAAAGCATTCACGCAGAAAGCACAACACACCTCATCAATATACTCATCGCCTTTAAAGCAGACCTGTCCAAACTGGATCTTTCCAGCTTGAATCTCAGCGGCAAGAAAACCAACCTCAGTTTTGCCAATCTGAACCAAGCCGATCTAAGCGCCGCAAACTTACACGAGACCAAGCTCACACACGCCGAACTCAAAAACACAATACTAAAAAATACAATATTGATCGGCGCACAACTCGACTTCGCAAATTTGAGCGAGGCCGACCTGAAAGAGGCAAAACTCCGCAATGCAATATTGTCAGACAGCAAACTCTTTAAGGCCGATCTGAGTTATGCCGATTTGCGGTCCGCCTTGCTGAAACGAGCTGATTTACGAGAAGTCAATTTTTTTTACGCAGACCTGCAAGGCGCCGATTTAAGAGAAGCCCGGCTCATGGGCGTCAGTTTGAGCGCCGCCGATTTCAGGAAAACAAATTTGCAGCAAGCCGACTTAAGCGGGGCCGTCCTCAGCGGCACACGCCTGGACGGCGCGGATTTAAGCGGCGCAAAACTCCAGGGTGCGGATTTGCGTTATGCGGATTTGAGTCAAACCATTGGTTTGAAAGCAGATCAATTAGCGGAAGTGCGGACGGATCACAATACAAAGCTGCCGTTTTAACCGATAAAACCGCTTTCAAGAAACGACTTTGTAAGTGATTGATTTTAAATGTGTTTCTTCGGGACAATTTCAGGCTGTTTTGGCCCGATTGCTTCGCTCACTTTGCGGTGCGTCAAAGAATGAACGGACATCTGAAAAATCATCGGTCTTTGGAGCATTGGGCAGGCTTTCTAAAAATGTTTTTCCGTAGGATTTTTGGGTGATGCGATGATCCAAAATGGCAATCAGGCCGCGGTCACGGCGGCTTCGGATCAAGCGCCCGATGCCCTGCCTGAGCGAAAGCAGGGCAAGCGGGATTTGATATGTTACAAAAGCGGCTTTCCCTTGTTGACTGAGGGCTTCAATGCGTGCGGCGGTCAAAGGATCACCCGGAGAAGCAAAAGGCAGTTTGTCGATAATCACACAAGAAAGGGCCTCACCCGAAACATCGACCCCTTGCCAAAAACTGCTTGTCCCCAAAAGCACGGAGGAACGGTCTTTTCGAAAGGCTTCGATCAAAACCTGCTTGGGCTGTGTGCCTTGTTTGAGCAAGCGATACGGCAACTGCAAAGAGATGTTTTGATAGACGGCTTCAAGGTTTCGCCAACTGGTAAAAAGCAGAAAGGCACGCCCTTTGCTTTTCATCAAAATACGAACGATTTCTTCTGAGATTGCGGAAGTAAAATGCGGTGAGACAGGCGGCGGCAAGTGCGAGGGCAGATAAAGTAAGGCCTGCTTTTCATATTCAAATGCAGTCGTAAGTTTCATTTCATCCGTGTCTTCGATGCCCAGCCTTGTTTTGACAAAATCAAAATGACCCTGCGTGGAAAGTGTCGCAGAAGTCAGGATGATCGGGCTCTCTCCCCGAAAAAGTTTTTCACGTAAAATACCGGAAACGTCCAGGGGCGAGGTGTGTAAAAATACGCTGTTTCCCCGGTGTTCGGCCCAATACACCAAGTCGCGCTCCGCTTTATTGCCCTCCAAAAAAACAGAAAGATCCTGCTCAAGCGGCATGATGCGTTCGGCGATGTGTTTGATATCGTCGCTTTTGAAAGGCAATTTTTCAATCAGCCGTTCCAATTGTTTGAAAGATTGAAGCAACTCCGCTCCCGCCGCCAAAACGTCCGCATGAAAGTCACGCGCCCTTAATCGATAGCGTTCACTTTCTTTGCGAAAATATTTAAAAAACAGTGCCGCATAACGCGGCAAGATGCGGCACTGTTCAAAACAGGCCGAATCGACATCCTTCCCGTATCGCAAGGCACGCTCGGCATCCCGCACAAAATCGTCAATGCGATGATTGCTGAACGAAACACCGAAAAACTGTGTGGCGACTTCTTCCAAAAGATGGGCCTCGTCAAAAACCAGGGCGCCGTAACGCGGCAGAATCTCGCCGTAACCGTTGTTTTTAAGAGAAAGATCTGAAAAAAAGAGATGATGATTCACCACAACAACATCGGCTGCCGCGGCCTCCTGTTTCAGTCGAGTGAGATAACAACGGCTGTATTCCGGGCATTGACCACCAAGACAGGCATCGCCTTTGATCGAGACCTCCTGCCAAACGGGTGAATACTCCGAAAGGCCGGCGATTTCGGCACGGTCGCCGCTTTGAGTCGTCATCGCCCATTCCTGAACCAAAGCAAGATCGGAGGACACGCCCATACCCGACAAGGTCGTTTGCTGAAGCGATTCATAAAAACGATGCAGACACAAATAGTTCGCCTTGCCTTTCATCATACAGGCATGAAAGGGACGCGGCAGCGTCTTGGCCAACAAAGAGAGATCTTTGAAAAAAAGCTGATCCTGAAGCGTCTTGGTTCCGGTTGAAACAATGAGTTTTTTCCCGCTTAAAATCGCAGGAAGTAAGTAGGCCCAGGTCTTTCCGGTACCGGTGGCCGCTTCCACTAAGAGGGTGCGATTTTCACGCAAGGCTTCATCGACGGCCTGCGCCATTTTCAACTGCGCGGGACGGTATTCGTAATGCGGAAGCTGCTTTGAAAAAGCCCCGTCCGGCATCAAGTACTTTTGACAATTTTCTGCGGGTCCGTTACCTTTTATGGTGACTCCTGACGGTTTTCAGCCTGTATTCATGAGGGAAAATGGCGGGACAGCAAATCAAAGGAAAGGGCATTATTGCCGTTGTGAATGATATCGCGGACGGCTTTTTCTGCCTCAATGCGATGGTGCTCAAAAAATATGACCTCGAAACCTACAAGGCCCTCCATCACGGACTCAAAAAAACCCAAAAAGCGATGCGATCCGAACCTTTTCCATCACATGACACACTCAAAATCCGAAAACGAAATATCCGCTTGCAACGTCTGCACACGGCGATCATGATCTTGGAGCATTCCGCAAAATTAAAGCGCATGTCCATGTTTTAAGGATGTTCCGGATCAGTCCGGTTTGAATTTTTGCCTTGAAAAAACGATTCATGACTGGATCAAAGCTTCCTTGAAACACAGAGGGCATGGGTCTCATTCCGTCGTGATAAACGAATCCAGGTGATCCGTTTTTTTGATTCGGGCCGCCACCTGCTCTGCGGCGCTCCGGCTTTTAAAACTGCCTACACGCACGCGGTATACATCATTCGGCATCACCAAAACAAAGGAATCATAGCCGCTGTGCCTGAGTTGATCATCCAATTTATCCGCACCCTCACGCCCTTTAAATGCCCCGACTTGAATGGTAAAAACCTCAGCCGCTTTCTTAACTTTAGCGGCTTTCTTCGGTTTCGGAGCAGCTTTAGGCGGTGCGGGTTTTGGAATTTCAGCCTTCACCAAGGCCATCTCTTCCGATTCGGACGGCGGCCGCTCACTTTCCGTATCCGACAAAGGATCAAAAAAAGAAAGCTCTTCTTTGGTAATGGGCACGATGTTTTCGTCTGTTGCCTCAGGCTTAGCTTCGGTTTCTTCTCCCGCGATCAGGATTTCCCCGCCATTGAGTTCTTCTTCAATGACGCTCTCTTCAAATATTTTTTCCGAAGCGGAAGACGACATCTCGGAAGACGGGGTTTGAATGTCGATGCCTTGCTCCTCAACGGTCTCCTCATCCCCCTTAAAAAAAATAAACAGGGCCAGAAAAATGACGACGCTCAGCCCCGCAATGAGCATCTTGTTTGGTTTTTTGGGCGACAAAAGCGCATCATCATCTTTTTCGATTTCTCTCAATGCGGCATCGGAGCCTTGCTCTTCCGGGAGCCCGTCGTCATCAAGGTCTTTATCCAAGTCTTCATTTTCCGGCATTTTGAATCCCTCCTCGGCAATCAATGCCTACAGCTTGTCCTGTATTCATAAAAAATATAATGTCCTTGACAGTATACCAAAAATTCAGCCGCTTAAGACAATCCCGCATACCTTAAAAAGGTAAGGCAAAGGGCGTTCTATAAAATCAACATGGCGTCGCCGTAGCTGTAAAAACGGTATTGACGGCGGACGGCTTCGGCATAAACATGCTTCACGGCATCGAGCCCGGCAAAGGCCGCAATCATGACAAGCAAGGTGGATTTTGGCAAATGGAAATTGGTAA
>Ga0256830_1000647_pt1 | contig 26302 bp, 17 predicted proteins | sample 128326metaG_FD_190537 | JGI IMG/M metagenome (GOLD analysis project Ga0256830, IMG submission 190537) | Hydrothermal vent microbial communities from Lau Basin, Pacific Ocean - 128-326 | ecosystem: Environmental > Aquatic > Marine > Hydrothermal vents | place: Pacific Ocean: Lau Basin | collected... | reverse complement strand
CTTACCCCTTTTTTCCGTCTTTTTATTCCTCGTGCGGTCTCTTAGGCTGGTACTTGGGAGAAATTCTCAGCCAGGGAGTGTGGGGCCTTTTCAAGACTCCCCAGTGGTCAATAGCTGCCTTTAATTCTGGTTTTGTCCTGGCAGCCTCTTCCAGGGGAATCCCCTCCATGACCGCATCAATAGCCTGTCTCCAGGCCATCGCGCCGGCAGTATAACCCATAGGATGTCCCAACATTCCTCCTCCCGCCGGGATGACGATATCTGTGCCGTATTCTTTAACCAGAGTGGGAAGCAATCCCGGATACATGCCTGCACAGGGCATGGGCCAGGTTTTTTTAATATGATAAAAAGGAGCTGTCTTGACCTGGGCTGTCCTTAATCCTTCTTCCAGGGAGACCATGGGAATGCTTGACCAGTAAGTGGGAGTAAGCATCATGTCTGCGCCACACAGGCGGCAGATTTTCGCCATCACCGGCCAGCTAATGCGGGGAGTCATGGCAATCATGTGCGAAGGATGCAGCAATATGGGAGCATTCACTTCCGGGTCCTCTGCCAGCACCCTCAAAGCTGAGGGACCGGCTGAATAGGTTAACAGCAAGGCATTTGCTCCTGCTTTTACTGCTTTTCTTGCCTTCTCATTTATCCGGTTAACCTCGTCTGTTATACTGACGAAGTAAAGAACCTTTTTCCCGGTTTTCTTTTCTGCCCGTTTTAAAGCATCCATCACTGCAGAGAGCCTATCCTCAAACTTACAGTTATAAACATCACTGCACATCTCATCGTCTTTCACCATATCCACTCCTCCCAGGGCAGTCTGATAGACCTGCTCTGCGGTGGATTCTGGTGTCATTCCCATCTTGGGCTTGATGATATGCAGAACCAACGGCCTTTTCTCTATCCCCAGAAGCTTCCTTATCCCTTCTATGCCAAACTTGGGCCCCTGGAACTGCTTAACCAAATTTTTGGGGAAGATTACATCCAGAAGCCTGAGTTTTTTAGAATAAGCAAAACAGTTGCCAGATATGGAGAGAAGCATCATGGGAATATTTCCCTCCCAGGCAGAGATGGGAAATCCCAGTTGCACAACTGCTTTCTTTACGCCCTCCGGTGCCGGGATTTCGTAATAACCGAGCATTTTCCCCGAAAGCCTTCTTCTTACCTCTGGTGTTTCCTCTTTTACTTCCACCCAGGTTCCGGTAGAACCTTCCAGAGCCATGCTCTGCATCAGGGCAAAGTGGTCAATAAAATCTTCCCCCGGGACAGTATCTTCCACATAGTAAGTGGCTACGATATGCTCATCGCGGTCAATACCGTCCAGAGTGTGATTAAAGATATCAGGGTCGTAATAGCGTTTCATCTTTTCTCCTTTCAGTTCGTTAGGGTTACCTTTTTTGGCTATACCTTAAGTACCTTTCCACCTGTTCATCTATCTTTCTTACCTGGGGTATAATTTCCCCGGATTTCTGCATAGCCACAAGTATATACAGAACATCAACAATGCTAAGCTGCGCAATGCGGGAGGAGATAGCAGCCGCCTGCACTTTACTTTCTCTAAAAGCAGTAAGGAGACAAATATCAGCAACCTTAGTAATAGGAGAGTTAGCATAATTGGTAATACAAACGGTAGTAGCCTTTGCCCTTTTAGCCAGCGCCAGAAAATCTACCGTGCTCTTTGTTTCCCCGGAATGAGAGATTCCTATGGCTACCTCTCCTTTTTTCAGGGAAAGAGCTGAAAGCAGCTGGAGATAGACATCATCGTAACAACTGGTACTGATACCCAGATGCAGAAATTGTATCCGGGCATCCCTGGCTATCACGGCGGAGCCTCCTATACCAAAAAGATGCACTGCCTTTGCCTTGCTAATAGCCCGGGCGGCTTTTAGCAGGCTTTTCGTATCCAGAATTTTTTGCGTGTCCCGCAAGCTCTCAATATTTTTCCGGAAAACTTTCTGGATAATATCGTGGGAAGAATCCCCTTTTTCAATATCCTCGTAAATCTCAGCAATGGGAGAGACTAAGTCCTGCGCCAGTCTTATCCGAAAATGCTGATAGCTGTCAAAAGAGAGGTTCTGGTAGAATCTGCTCACCGTGGCCACACTCACTCCGCTCCGCCTGGCTACCTCAGTAATGGGTAAGCTTACTGCTACTTTGTCATTGTTCAGGATGAAATCGGCTACCTTCTGCTCGGCTTTTTTCATGAAGGGATAATGCGAGCGAATTTTCACCAGGCAGTTTGTTTCCTTTGCTCCCGCTCTATTGTTTCCCATACTATAATTTCTTCCTCTTTTTTCTCCCTGCTTATCAGATGCATAGTATAATAATTATTATTATTTGTCAAGTTATTTTTGTAAATTTTTTACATAGATTCCGTTGAAGAGAGGGAGGGAGGATGGAGTGAGTAGCGGGTAGCGAGTAGATAGTAGCGAGGGGAAGGATAGTAAATAGTGAACAGTGAACTGTAACTCGGTATCCTGGTTCCCTGGTAATCCTGGTTTCTTGGTAAAGAGGGTGGATTTCGCAAGAATAACAAGCAACCAGCCCGATTGTCATGCCCGCCTGCTTTCCCCCGACATCCGTCGGGAGGGCGGGCAGGCCTGCGGAAGCAGGCATCCAGGATTTTAGACTTTAGACCGTAGACTTTAGACATTAGACTGGGAAAGGGAAGATCCAGAAGGCAAAATACAGGCGGAGGCATAGGCGGAACTAACAACTCATAACTCACAACTCTTGCAGGATACATTTTAGACTTTAGGCGGGAAGAGAGGTGGGGATTCGGGACACTCAACCTTAAAAGTAGCAGAGAGCGTTAGAATTTAAAAGAGGTGCGATGCAGAAAAATGGCTTTCTGCAGCCGGTGGTAAGCTTTTTTCAATCCCTTTCTTACCCCATGTTTCCGGAAAACTCTCCCTATCCAGGAAAAGACATTTCCCCTTCGTATATTTTTCCACAAGAGTTCCCTGTCCCTAACCTTTACCGCCATCTCCTTCATTCTTTCTATACACTGAGAAGGATAATGAGGATAACTTACCACTGTTTTTCTCTCTCCATCAAAGGCAGAAAAATCCTCCCGACTCAGGTAATTATTTTTTAGGCTCCAGGCATAAAAAGGTGTTCCCGGCTGGGGAGTGAGAATGGAAACCTGGAGCTTATCCAGTAAACCGCCACGAAGCAGATACTTAATGTATTTTACCGTCTTCAGGTCTTCCTCCTGGGAAGAGGCTGGAGCACCCACAATAAAAGTGCCGTAGGCAAGCATTCCCAGTTCTTTTGCCAGATGCAGTATTTCCTCCAGTTTTCTTAAATTTATGCTTTTATTAATGCCTTTCAAAACCTTTTCACTCCCGCTTTCAATCCCCACTCTTATCTGGTAGTAACCTGCTTCACGCATGGCTCTCAGCATGCTCCGGCTAAGAAGCATGGCATCGCACATAGCTTCAAACTTGAGAGTATTTAACCCTTCTTTTACCATCTCCCTGCACAACTCGAGGATAAAATCCTCGCTTCCGTTGTGGCATTCCTCATCAAAGAAAATTCCCTGCATCCGGGGATACTTTTCTTTAAGGTAGATGATTTCCCGCAAAATGTTCTCTACCTTCCGTTTTCTCCACACCGGTCTCCGGTAGTAAAGGTGACGGGATACACAGAAATTACAGGACCTGGGACAACCACGAGAAGCATACGCCTGGATTTCTATGTAATCAGATGAGGGTTCACCCGGAATAGCATAATCAATTCTGCTCACATCTTCATCTTCAGGAAAGGGAAGGGAATCGAGTTCTATCAATTCTCCGGGGGGATTGGGATAGAACCCGGGCAAGTCGCGAGGCTCCTTTCCCCGGAAAAACTGCAGGACTGCTTTTTCGTACTCGCCACTCACCACAAAATCCACTCCCTGCGAGAGCAGCTCAGCAGGAAGCGCGCTGGCATGCTGTCCACAAAGTATTAAAGATGTTCCCAACTTCTCTTTTACCCTGAGGGCACATTTCAAGTCCTCTGTAATCGTGCGGGTAGATGGCTCCATGATTAGATATTGAGGGGAGTACCGGAGAATTTCTTCTGACAACTCTTTCCAGTTTAATTTTTGAAGATTTCCGTCTATGAAACTGACCTGGTGGTCTGTATCCCTTTTCAGCAAGGAAGAAAGGTATGCCAATTCCCAGGGATAATAGGTGAAGTGATTTTCTGCCCGCACACCGGAGGACCAGCGGGAAGGAGAATGAATTATATAAAAGCCCTGCGAATCCCTGCCTATAGAGTTAGCTATAACTACTCTTTTGCTCTTCAGTGTTTTAACCGGCAACTCAGATTTCTGAATTTCCTATAACCTCATCATGGCAGCACACCCTGCCCTCCATTTCTCATTACTCCTCCTCAAACCGGGCAATGGCAGGGAAACTTTTTCAGCTTTCGCTTACTTCTTCCTCTATCCGGCTTTCCGTTTCTTCCCCTGTCACTTCTTCTTTTTCCTCTTTTTCTTCGACCTCTTCTGTTTCTTCTGAGAGAGAAGGAGGAGACTCGGCAAGTATTTCGTTATAAGCCTCAATTACCCTCGAGGTAATGTATTCCCGTGTTTCCTGGTTTATGGGATGGGCCAAATCGCGGGACCCCTGTTTAGCAGAAGCAACTACCGCGTTATCTCCCAGATGAGCCCCGCAACGAGGGCAGAACCGACTGCTCCAGGGAATACGGGAAGTACATTGAGGACATGATTTCCTGGCTTCTTCGGAAGGCATAGCTAAAAACAGGCCGTTGTTTCCCTCTATCAGCCGGATGTTTCTCACTACAAAACAGCTGTCAAAGGTAACCGAAGCAAATGCCTTTACCTTGTCCCTTTTACGAGAAGCCAGACGTACTCTAACATCAGTAATCTCCATACGAACCTCCTGTTATTCATTGAACATGAAGAATTTTTGTCGGTTGAAACTGAAAGCACTCACAGCGCAGCTTTTTCTTTTTAGCCCACTCCCGCACCCTTCTAACATCTTCTGCACCGGAGAGGAAACCAAAGAGCGTGGGGCCTGACCCGCTTACCAGGGTATTTTTAAGTCCCAGCCACCGCAATTCTTCCCGCCATGCTTTTAGTTCAGGGTAACTTCTGAATACCACATCTTCCAACCTGTTAAAAAGATTTGACAATACTCCTTCCTTATCCTGTTTTTTTACAGCATTCTGCATAGGTTCAGAAGAAAGATAGGTTTTCGGCAAACGTGCATCAGCATATACATCCTTAGTATATACTAAAAACGGAGGGAAAATCAAAAAAATTTCCCAGGCGGGTAAAGATGGCAAAGAGGTTATCACTTCTCCCCTTCCTTTCCCCAGGCAGGTCCCTCCGGTTAAAAAGAAGGAGACATCAGACCCCAGGGAAGCAGCCATCTCGTGTAATTCCTGACTCCCGACGTCAATCTCCCATAGGCAACTCAGCACTTTAAGAGCAAGGGCAGCGTTGCTGCTCCCCCCGCCTAACCCCGCTCCTAAGGGGATACGCTTTTGCAGGGAAATTTTTACACCTTTCCTTATTTTCCCTGTCCTTTGCAACATGCGGGCTGCCTTTATCACCAGGTTTTCTTCGTTTTCCAGTTCTTTCCAGTTGCAGGAGAAAGAAATCGTATCTTTCTCAACGATTTCAAAAGTAAGGATATCTGAAAGCGAAATAGCTTGAAAAATAGTCTCTATCTCCCAGAACCCATCATTCCTCTTTCCTAAAAGTTCCAGAAAGAGGTTTACCTTGGCAAACGATTCGTAAGTTATCTTCTTCAAGAGTAATCTATATTAAGTTCATCCAGAATTTTCTTTAAAGCTCTGCTCGCTTTCCGGAACTTATCCGGGCCGGAGAACCCCTTGTACTGACCTGCTTCCGCCAGATGAGGCTCCAGGGACAGGAAGCCGTGATATCCGTTATCACGCAAGGCTTTCAACACCTGCTTGACCTCAGCTTCCCCCTCTCCGGCCGGTACACATATAACTTTATCCCGGGTATGGCGAGCATCTTTTATGTGAACATAAGCAGTAAATTCTTCCAGCATAGGGAAAGCTTCCTGGTAGGGCTTCACTTCTTCAAACACAAAATTTGCCGGGTCAAAATTTGCCCTAAGGTAGGGAGAATCTATGGTAGAAAGGATATCTTTGCACCTTTCCGGTATATCCCCGTATATTCCTCTTTCGTTTTCATGCACCAGAATAAGATCTTCTCTTTCCGCCCACTGCGTCTTTTTCTCCATTCTTCTCATTACTTCATCACGATACTTCTCGGGTTTATCTCCTTCCGGAATGTAGTAAGAGAATATGCGGATGTAATGCGTCTCGAAAATCCTGGCAAGTTCCAGCGCTCTCTTGAAACTTCTCAAATGTTCTGTGAAGTCATCTTTTATTCCTACTTTACCTATAGGAGAACCTATAGCGGAAATCTTAAAATTGTGCTCCATAAGTATATGTTTTACCTTTTTAGCTTCTTCATCAGTAAGCTGAATAACATTCTTACCCCATACTCCCCTCAATTCCAGGTACTTTATTCCTTCACCTGCCATTACCTCCAATTGTTCGTTTAAATCATCTGATATCTCATCACCAAAACCCGAGAGAATCATACAAGCCTCCTTATATTAGTATTACTACTCCTTAATTGTAAGGTGAATATTTTAAACTTAACCATTTTACCTTTCAATGCCATCCTGCATGTCACACAAGCCTTATATACTTTCCTGGAATATACCCCGCAACAGGGCAAAAGTCAACTGGTTTAGCAAAGCTCCAGGGCTACAGTCTAAAGTCTAAGGTCTATAGTCTAAATTCTGGATGCCTGCTTTCGCAGGTATGACATGTGGGCTGTTTTCCCTTTCTGCTTATCTTTTGTCATTCCTGCGCAAGCAGGAATCTATTTCCCCTCGCTACTCACTACTCGCTACTGTTCACTATTCACTGCTTACTGTTCACTGGTCACTATCCTCCCCAGTCTATAGTCTAAAGTCTATGGTCTAAGGTCTAAAATCTCTCCCTAACTACTCACTACTACTTACTACTCGCCCTTCTCCAGAAGCAACATAATCGCCCTGTTAATCCTGCGCACACAGACCTCTTTACCTAACAAAAAAATTACGTCAAAAATAGGAGGACTTACCATCTTGCCGGAAAGGGCAACCCGCAAGGGATGAATAAACTTCCTCCCGCTCATGCCGCGTTTTTCGCAGGAATCCCGTAAAACTTTCTCAATGTTTTCCACGCTAAAAGGCTCTATGTTTTTTATTTCTTCCTTAAGCTCAGAGAGAAGATTAGGGACATACTCTTTCCGCAATATCTTTCTAACCGCTTTTTCCTCAAAAGGATATTCTTCATTAAAGAAAAAAGCAGAATCCTTAACCAGCTGCTGGAAAGTTTTTATTCTTACCTTATAAAGGGGAAAAAATCTTTCCCACCACTCCTTATCCCTTACCTCTCTTTTTACTCCTCCTTTTTCCAGAAACTCCCAGCCCACCTCCATGAACTTCTCCACAGGCATTCTCTGAATGTACTGGCTATTCATCCAGTCCAATTTGTCCAGGTTAAATATAGCGTTTCTCTTGGAAATATTCTCCAGGGAAAATTTTGCAATGATTTCATCCCGGGTAAATATCTCTTCTTCCGAGCCGGGATACCAGCCTAAAAGCGCCAGATAATTTAGCAATGCCTCGGGAAGATAGCCCATCTCTTTGTATTCCAGGAGGTCAGTAGCACCATGTCGCTTGGAAAGGCGGCTCCGGTCCGGGCCCAGGATAAGCGGGAGATGAGCAAACTGAGGCACAGGCCACCCGAAAGCACGATAAAGCGCAAGCTGGCGGGGAGTATTGGTGATATGGTCCTCCCCTCTTATTATATGAGTAATTCCCATGAGATGGTCATCTATGATACAGGCAAAATTATAGGTAGGAGTTCCATCTGCCTTCTGAATTATGAAATCATCGAATTGATGCTCCGAAAAATCTATGTAACCACGGATTTTATCTTCAAATCCTCCGATGGGCCCATCCCACCTGAACCTTACCACTGCTCGCTTCTTCTCCCTTTTAAATTCCTCCTGTTCCTCCGGAGCAAGGTTTCTGCACCTGCCATCGTACAGGGGTACCTCTTTCCTTCTCATCATCTCTTTTCTCCTCTCTTCCAACTCCTGGGGAGTGCAGAAACAAAAGTAAGCCTTGCCTTCTTCTAACAACTGGTTGATATACTGCTGGTAAATAGAAACCCTCTGGCTCTGGAAGTAAGGTCCGTATTCTCCCCCTACTTCCGGGCCTTCATCCCACTCCAGTCCCAGCCAACGCAGGCCTATTAATATCTTATCCACTACTTCTTTCCGGGAACGAGTGAGGTCTGTGTCCTCAATACGAAGAATAAATTTTCCTCCTGCGTGCCTGGCAAATAGCCAGTTAAAGAGAGCAGTGCGGGCCCCTCCTATGTGAAGATACCCGGTAGGTGACGGTGCAAATCTAACTCTTACCATTTCATCTCCTTATTTTACCAACCCTACTGCCTGTAGAATACAGAAAACAGTATCCGTTTCCCGTCGTATTTTACCATTTTTATTCTTCAGGCTATTGTGAAGATTTCCACTTACTGGAATACAAGTCTCTCAGGACATGTTTCTTTACCTTCCCGGCAGGGTTACGGGGAAGCGAAGAAAGAAACTCGATTTTCCGGGGTACTTTGTAGTGAGCAAGATGCTGCAGAAGAAATGAACGTAACGCTACTTCTGCAATTTCCTTCTCGCAAACCACAAAGGCAGTTAACACTTCTCCTCTTTCCGTATTGATACCCACTACGGCAGATTCTTTTACCCCCGGATACTTGAGGATATATCTCTCTACCTCCGAGGGATACACGTTGAGTCCCTTAAGCACTACCATATCCTTTTTCCTGTCCATTATATAAAGATAACCGTCCTCATCCATTACTCCCATATCCCCCGTGTAAAGATAGCTGCCCTTTATAACTTTCCTGGTCTCTTCTACCTTTTTCCAATACCCCTTCATAACCATCGGTCCCCTGATAACTATTTCTCCCTCTTCCCCGGCAGAAACAGCTTTTCCCTCTTTTAATATCCTGACTTCCACTCCTTTTAAGGGTAAGCCCACGGAATTCTTTTTTCTCCTTTCTTCCGGGTTAAGGGAAACCACGGGGGAAGTTTCGGTAAGCCCGTACCCCTGCAAAAGCGGAATACCAAATTTCCTTTCAAACTCCTCTTCCACCTCAGGCGGCAACTTCTCTCCCCCGGAAACACAGAAACGGAAAGGCAATGCCGGCAGCTTTATCTGGTTAAGAAGTGCGAAGATTTGCGGTATAGCAAGGAAGATACTGGTTTTATTGCGCAGTATGATTTCCAGGGCATGCTCAAATTTCTGCAGGTTGCCCGAGATTACCACGCCTGCTCCCCGGTAGAGAGGGGTAAGCAAACAGGCAGTGAGTGCAAAAGAATGGAAAAGGGGGAGAAGTAAAGAAAAACGGTCATCAACAGATACCTTGATTCTGTCCAGACAGGCCTCCACATCGGAGAGCAAGTTTGCATGGGTAAGCACCACTCCCCGGGGAAATCCCAGGGTGCCGGAAGTATAGAGAATTACTGCCTCTTCAGGAAAACTAATTTTACCGAGCTTTTCTCTGGGTGCCATCTCCAGGGGGATTTCTTCCAAAGGCAAGATTTCTCCCGCAAAATTATTCCTGATAATCTGTTTTGTAGCCAGCAATTCTTCGGAGAGCAGAATGAGAGAAGGAGAAATCTCTGCGAATATTTCTGCCATTTCTTCTTCCAGAAAATAATTCAGGGGCACGGGAATACCACCCGCGTAGAGAGTCCCAAAAAAAGCAAAAATGAAGCGGGGAGAATTACGCGAGATTATGGCTACCCGGCCGCCTTTTTTAAGGCCTTTTTTAAGGAAACAGGAAGCAAACGAGAGAGAGTAATCCCTCAACTGGCGGAAAGTAAGCACTTCCTTTCCTGTATAGAGAAAAGGTTTGTCAGGGAAAGAAGCAGCTTTTTCTTCTAAAATATCAGGAAGAGTCAAGCTCATTTCTAAACCGGGGCAATTTTGGCTTCTTGTTCTGGGGATTTCAACTACTTATGCCCACTCCTTACCATGAAGTATATCATATTATCTGGTAAAATATTGCAGTGCCCGGTGGTGTAACAGGTAGCACACTGGCCTTTGGAGCCAAGAGTTGAGGTTCAAATCCTCACCGGGCAGCTGTAAAGGATATACGTTGCTTTTATAGAGATAAACAGGTGAGGGGAAGGGCGAGTTCATCTTTCCCCCCTGAGTGCAGGATTGATTTTTCTTAGAACAGCATCTATTTCCTTCTCTTTTCCTTTTTCCCGTGTGCTTTCATAGTAAGTCCTGAGATTTAACAGCGCAGGAAGGCTGGCAGGATTGACTTTCAATGCTTTTTCCCACTGTTTTTCGGCTTCTTCCTTATCTCCCAGGCGGAAGTAGGCAAAACCAAGATTTACATAAGAAAGCTCGGAAGAAGGGTCCAGGGCTATAGCGCGATAGTAATAGGGAACAGAAGAGGCAAATTTATTTTCCCGGGAGAGCTGGTTCCCTGTCCTGAACTGGAGGTGGGCAAGGAAAGGGAAGAGAAGAAAGTAGATAAAAAGAGGCAAAATTATCAGCCCTAAAAGAGAAGGGCGAATTTTCATCTTTAATCCTTCTCTTTTTCCTTCTAAGCCTGCCAGGGAGAAGAAGAGAAGGGAAGAGAGAGGAGTGTGAAAAGGAAAACTCACTAATCCCTCTAGGATTAGAGCTAATCCTCCCACAAACCAGATTCCTCCTGCATTGAGCCGCATTACCCTGAAAAGCAGGAAAAGAAATGCCACTAACGAGATAACCCCTCCTTCAATAGCCACCTGGAGATAGTCATTGTGCGCCTGTTCTATATTTACCCCGGGAAGCACTTTACGGAAATTTTTATCCTTAAAAAAAGGAAGATAGTACTTATAACTGCCCCAGCCCCAACCTGATACTGGTTTTTCTTTCAGCATATTCCAGGAGACCCTCCATACCTCTCGCCTTCCCTGGAAGGTAAGAAGTTCCCGAAAGGGAGTAAATTTGACAAAAACGAGCAGGAAGATAACTGCTATTCCCAGGATAACCAGCAAAACCTTCTTTTTCTTCCTGGAATAAAAGAAAAGGAGAGAAGCCGAAAATCCCAGTATGCATCCCTTGGAAAAAGTGAGAATAAGCGCAGCAGCAGGCAAAAACAATGAAGAGCCACGGGAAAATCCCGCCCAAAAGCCCTGCTCCCGCCTTTTGTCCCGGTAGTAAATAATCGCAAAGGGCAATAACAGGATAATAAATTCCCCCACCATGTTCGAATTCCCAATAGAAACCCATATCTGGGGTGGGAATCCCCCGAATTTTTCCCACAGGAAAGGAGGAAGAGAAAAGAAATCAAGCACAGCCAGGAAGGAAAAGAAAAGGAGAAAAAAGAAAAAAATACGCCGGAATATCTTTCGGTTTTCTTCTTTCACCTGGTAAAAAAGCAGGAACGCGATAACCAGAAAAACCCACCAGGTAAAAACCTTGCCTCCCCGCACAGGATTCCCTATCCAGACAGCCGGGAGGAATAACAGCAGGGGAAGGAGAAAAGATTTTCCCGGGATGCGAACTTCTTTATAGGGATAACAAAAAATAGCCAGGATAATAAAAAAACCCGCTACTGTATACTTTACCTGCAGGAAACCAAAAGGGGTGGTATCCAGGAAAGTAAGGGCAGTGACAACAACCAATGAGACAAGAACAAAAATAAAAACTTTTTCTTTCCTTTCAAGCATCCCTGAGTGCCCTCCAGAATGTTTTCTTAGCCTGGGAAGGCGAGCTTAAGAAATGCACTGCCCAGAGAAAGATATCGTAGGCCAGGAAGAAAGGCAACCGCACAAAAAATTCTCTAAGGAGAGCATTTTTCTTCCAGGTACGATACCGGTTCAATATAACCTGCTCTTTCAGGTAGGGAGAAAGATACATGAACATGGGGCCCTTTCCCTTTTTCCTTATAGTTGTTCCTCCCCGGTAATGAAACGCCACCGCTGAGGGGACAAAGACACACCTCCAGCCTTTTTTCCTGGCCCTCCAGGCAAGGTCAAGGTCTTCATAGAAAATCCTCAGGGCTTCATCAAAATATCCCTCCTCCTCTTTTACATCTTCCAGCATCTCCCTGCGATAAAGAACCGCTATCCCCCCCGGGCTGAAAACCTCTTCCGCTTTTGAGAACCTACTGCTTTTTCTACTTCCCCTGCCCCTATCCTTAGGAGCACCCCAGAGAGAAATAGCCTGCCCGCAGGAATCAAGCCGCTTTCCATCCCAGTCGTATATCCTGCCGCAGGCCATGCCTATCTCAGGTGAGTCATCTACGGGTCGGATAATTTTCTCCAAAAATTTCTCCGAGAGCTTTAAATCATTATTCAGGCAGAGCACAAACTCTCCCCGGGATTCCCTTATCCCGATATTCATTCCCCGGGAGAAAAAGAGGTTGGTAGGATTAACTTTCACTTTGACCGCGGGGAATTCTTTTCTTACCCACTCCACCGAGCCATCGGATGAGGCATTATCCACAAGAATTACTTCATCAGGAAGACGAGTTTGCGCATAAAGAGAAGGAAGAAGCTCCTTCAAGAAATTTTTGCCGTTGTAATTCAGAATCACTACCGATACTTTTTTATCCATTCTCTCTTCTTTCTCATGCGGGGCAAAAGCTGAATAACTTCCCTGTATGCCCTAATAGAGTAAGGATTATAAAACAGGAAGAAAGGACACCTGACAATCTCGTAAGGAAACCAGGCAGGAAAATCTTGCAAAAACTCTGACAACCGCTCATTTTTTGCCAGCAAGAGATACCGATTCCTGAAAGAAAGGTACTGCCTGAAACGGGAAGAAAAAGTAACCCTGCCCCAGTGATAAGCTTTAACCCCCGGATAATATACAGCCTTCCAGCCTCTTTTCCTGGCCCTCCAGGCTAAATCAAAATCCTCCAATAAGAAAAAGAAGTCCTCATCAAAGTACTCCTCTCCTATTTTCACCTCTTCCAGCAACTCCCGCTTGTACAGAGCGCAACAACCCGCCGGCCCAAATATTTCACGTTCTCTTTCTTCTCCGCATAGCTCCCCTTCTCCCAGGTTGTAGAACCTGCGGGCAGGAGAGATATAAAGCCCCCGGGAATAAACGAGATTCCCTTCCGGGTAGAGAATTAAAGGCTGCCACATTCCTACCTGAGTAGCCCGGGTGATTTTCTGGCGGAAAAGGGAGAAAAAGCCTTTCTCCAGCACCACATCCGCATTTATCACTAAAATATACTTACCGGAAGAAAGCTTTATCCCTTCATTTACTGCCCGGGAAAACCCCCGATTGCTAGGGAACCTGCGAAAAAGAATATACGGGTAGGCCTCCTTTAACCATTCATCAGTTCCATCGGTGGAGCCGTTATCTACTACCACTACCTCGGGAACGGTAGTATCGCTCTCCAGAATAGAAGGGAGAGACTTTTTCAGGTAAGAGAGGGAATTATAAACCGGGATAACCACGGAAAAAAACGAGGTGCTTTCAGGAATCCTCAGCTCAGACATCAAGATAATATTCTACCAGAAATGTCCCGGCTTTGGGTTCTGCCTATCCGCCCCCTCACTACTCGCTACTTTTTCCCTGCCCCGAAAATCTCAATGGGAGAGCTCAAAGCTTTGTTAAACTAAGGCGGGAAAAATTAAAAGCCTTCACCGCTGGGTGAAGGCAAACAAATAACAAAAAAGACTTCTGAGAATCAAATTTCTCGTCTTCTGGGAACCCTCTCTCATTTTTTGCTCTTTTGTCTCCTTGCCCTCTCCTATTCTCTAATGCGATCTTTGGGGTGCCTTACTACCGCTGAAAGAACATCGAGAAATGGTTATCCTGTAATTATGTTAAGAATTATATTTCACTTTAAATACCTGTTCCACTGTTTCTCCCGTGGCCAAGTTTCTTACCATAACCGTCCATTTTCCCTTGGGATCATTCTTAGCTAAATTAACTCGATAGTCTATACTGCCACGCGAAGTTACCAGGTATCCCGAATATAAACTCCGTTTGCCAGCAGGAGTTTTGACTACCACTTCCAGAGGAAAGGAGGAGTCAATTACCCGATTGGAGAAACCCTTTACCTCTATCCTGATATTAACCTTTTCTCCTGCCTCTACTCTCTCTGGCACAGACACTACAGTTTTATAAACTTTTTCAGGATAGAAGCCTAAGATAGTGCCCTGGGAAGCCTTCATAGTTAATTGTAATCTTCCGTTTTGCCCATTCCCTACAAACCGATGTTCAACAAGGTCATAGGCAAAAGGATAACGTAATGAATTCGCGGAAAAAGAAAAGGTGCGAGCTCGTCTGACATCCTGGTTGGAGAGAATAAGAACATCTACACCATTTCCTTTCTCTATCCCAACCATTAACTCTTTAGAAGGAGAATCAATTATCTTCTTTATCTGCAAAGTTTGTGCTATTTTGTCTAACTCAACTCCATCTATGCTGGCAAAATTTACGGTATGGGCTTTTGTAAACTTATCCTGTAACTCCACGCCCTGATAAACTACTCCACCTTCCTGGAGAAATCTCTGGATTTCATCTCTTACCTCTTTTCGCACAGCTATCACGCCGGGCAGAAAGAGCAGTTTATAGTTTTCCAGAGCCTTATTTTTTACTATATCCTCCTCATAAATCAAATCCACAGGAAGATGTTTCTCTACCAATCGTTTATAGAAAACAGACTGTTTCCTCATCTGTCCCCAGGTATCTTTATTAAGCGCATCCGTGGTAAAGGCATACAGCACTGCTATCTTTCCCCGGGGACGTTCGGTAGTAATGAGTAAAGGCCCTACTTCTTTCAAAATTTTAAAGAGTTGCCCCAATCGTTCCCAGGTATCTGTCCCCGGCATTACCCATCCGTGTTGCGGAACGTTGTAAGCGAAGAACCATATCCCCTGCACCTCCGAGGTTAACGCCTGCCAGAATTCTTTTTCCACAAACTCGGGAGGTAAAATCCCGCCCAAGGATACTTTTCCATTTTTAACTTGTCGGAGGCCATAGTGTGTCTGGGGCATTATCCAGCTCTTTTTCCTGCGATTGAAAGTTAAATAGGCAGCAAAGGAATGTTCTCCACCCCACTTAACAGTAAATCCTGGATCAAGAGCCCAGTCTCGTGTTCCAATCGGGTATACATGCTGCCAGATTATATCCAGGTCACGGGGATTCATCCCCAGATAGTTGCCGTAAGCTGCTACCTGGGAGCGTGCGTCTGAGGCATGAGTAGTAGTAACACGCATACGGGGTAATGTTTTCTTGATGAGGGAGGCAACTAAACTGTTATATTGCTGGCGTGTATAAGCTTTAAAGTATTGCCAGTGCAACCTTTTCTCTTCAGGGGTAGAGGGAGGAAAGGTAACATTGAATCCTGCCCCTTCCACCTTGGGCGGAGACTCATTAAAAACCTCCCGGTACTTTTCCAGGGCAGGAGGGCTGGTGTCATCAATTACCGAAGCCTCGTCATCAATAGAAACTATTTTGAAAGAGGGAAATCCTTCATACTGCTTCACCCAGCCGGGAACATATTGAGCCAACAGGCTGCGGAATACAGGACTCCAGAAACTAAACATTCCCATTGGAGCACGAAATATCTTCCCTCCCGGAAGACGTATTCTTTGCTCTGGATATCTGCTAAGTTCATCTCGAAATCTCTCTGAGGAAGAAGCCTGTAGTGTAGCAACGGGGATAAGTCCTCTTCTCAGGCTTTCATTAAGCACAAAATACTGGGTCCCTACCTGTCGACTGAGTGCCTGGTCAGAGAAATAATTTACTGAATGTCGGAGAAAATCATCGTATGCTATCTCTATAGCTTTCCTGTTTCGCCAGGGGCTGACATACATACCGCGGGCAAAGACAGGATACTCCCACCAATTTTTTACTATCTGTATTGGGAAGGTTTTCCGGTCGATAAAAATAGAACCTGTACTAGCCAAATAGTTGAACCTGTAATTTCCGTATCGCAGGGCGACGAGTTTTATCTCAGGACGCCAGACCACTTTACCTTTTACCGCATCATAGGTTTTCTCCGCTCTGTACACTGTATTCCCGGAAGAATCCATCAATTTAACGCTAAGAGAGAGATTATACAGCTTTTCCTTTGGCTCAAATGAAATAGCAGGTATCCAATTTTCTCCCCGCATAAATACATCACGCTGTGTATGAAGAGATAGAATCCCCTGCTGAGGCACTACTTTAAAAAATTTAACTGCTTTTCTTTCCACCCTATCTTTCTGAAGGGAAAGAGAGAGACGATAAATGCCGCTCGGAGTATCTCTGGGTAAGGTGATTGTACCCCTGATACGCTCTCTGGTTCCTTGCAAACCGGGGAAATATTCTCTCTGAGAAGCCAATACCCTGCCATTTGCAGCAATAATCTTAACTTCTACCTCTCCTTTTCCCCTCTCCCCTCCTCCCTGCTCTGGCAAGGCAATAATCTTACCTTGATACCGCACTACTTCTCCCGTAGTATATCTCTGCTTGTCCGTGTTTAAATTGGTTACTATACGTCCAGGAGAAATATTTGCCAGCCAGTCTACTGCCTGCTGCCAGAACTGCTTTGCCTGCGGCCACTCCTGCAGGGATACTCCTCCCCGCATACCAAACTCCAGCATCAATGCCATCACTCGTCCCCTGTCCGCTTTCCCTACTACCAGCAAAGGGTCTCCCTCCATTCCATTTTTGAGCAGCACTACAGCATCTTTCTTAGCCACTACCCGATTGTACCCCTGCACAGGAGGAAACATATCCCAGTCTATCCCTGCTGTAACAGGATGGTCAGGATTATCCACCCAGATTTGCCTGACTTCCGCATCTATAAAATCCGGACTTGACTGAATCTTTACCGGCAATATTACCTCCAACGGCGACCCTTGGTAACTTTTTAAATCACGCGTTTTAAGGTAGGGGCTGCTCCAGCCTCCCCCGAATGTCTCTCTTCCTCCTATCATTAACAGGCTTCCGCCGTTTCTCACATAAGAAACTATCTGGGACATTTGTTCCCTGTTAAAAGCACCGGCGAATACTCCCGGTGATATGACCAGCAACTGAACCCGGGAAAGAATATCACTTAGATCATAAGGCAAACGGTTTGCTTTTACAGAGACAATCCCCCATCCATCTCGAGCTAAAAATTTGTCCAGATTGATAGGTAATAGGCGCAGGTCCCAGAACATGGTAAAATACGGCTCTATGAGAAGAATAGCCTTATCACCCTTTTTATTAATCTTTGAGAGCTCAGAAAGTAACTTCTGCTTATCAGCGCCGTTCTCTTTTGTTGCACGCTTCATAGAAATAGGCTGTCTCTCTATATCCGCAATCTGGTCGTTCACATCAAAGGGATTTCTCCCCGCTTCTTCCTTGCTTGTAATCAGGCGAATATTATCCACCCAGACTTTAACTCCTGCTTTTTTGTTGGGCACAACTCGAAATTCAATCCCTGTAACCCGGGAAAGGTCAGGATTATTACCCACTCGCATGTTTCGGAAAAATACACTCATTTTTTTCCACTGGTAAGGATTTGCTGGCATCAGAGAATCTATAGAAGCATACCAGGGCACTTTGCCCGCCTTGTTGCGCACTGAGTAAACTAAGAGTGAAAGTTTTTCTTCTCCCACCTGCGAGACTCTTACCCAGAAGGTAATTCCCTTGTAATCTGACCAATCGCCAGGGCCTCTCAGGGAAAAAGATAATCTTGCATAGGTACCCACTCCATTGGTAACAAAATACAAGGATCCGTCCCCCTCTTTTTTGTTTACTCTATCTACCCCCCAATTCTGAACACGCACCGCACTCCAACCTGACGTGCTATCACAATTAGACATTTCCTTGCCAACTGTTTCCCCTTCCTCGGCCGCATTGACCCTCCACATATGTCCATTAACTCCCATCATAATCATCGCAACCAGAATACCCAGCATGACTCTTTTCATATCTTCCCTCCTGTTCCCGAGCAACCTTTTTTCCCAATAGTTATAATGGCTTCTCCCTCTTTCAATTGTACGGTTATCCTTCCCATACCAGAGTAACCCGCACCCACTGAATGCCAGAATAATTGGACAGGCTTACCATCCACCTCGACTGCGGGTATCCACGGAGAATAGAACTTTACCGGGATACTTCCCCTTCCTTCCACCTTAAAGGACAAACTATCCTCTGCTATCCTTATTCTCTTGACATAAGCATTGACTGCTTCCAGGAGAACCGGGTGAGAAACAATATCCTTCCGTTCTATATTTAAAGTATGCGCGCCGTCCACCAACATTTCCCGGGGCACCTTGAGAGTTCCCGGCAATAAACGGCCATCTACAGTAATTCCTTCGGCCCATCTTCCGCTTCCTCTCACCTCAATATTCCACACACTATCTCTGAATTTAACCCCCGATAAATCCATACCCAGGGAAATATCTGCCGGGATATAACTGATGCCTCCTTCGTCAATTTCTATTCCCACGATAGATTGCACCAAGGTGGAATACCAGCTCCCCGCAGAAAAGGATTGCCACACACCGGGAGTAGCTATGGGCTTTTTGAAACTCTTGCCTTCAAAGACTGCTTTATACAGAGCGAAGTTTATCTCGTACAAATTTAAAATTTTTTCCAACGCTTTTCCTCTCCCTGTTTTACGGAGAAGCCGACACAAATACATATCGTGGAAAGGAAACCAGTTCTCTCCTATCCTGGTCCAGCCATAATAACCCCTTTTTTCCCATACCGGTTTATAATGTATTCCATCCTCCCTTAGAAATGCCTCCTCGGCAAAATCCGCTAGCTCTTCCATTCTTTTTTCATCTACTAACTCTTCACCATAGTAACCGTGGAAGAGACCCAGGTTACTCACCAAGGGAGTATCGTTCTTCTCCCCGGCTAATTCTAAGGGCTGGCTCAAAGGGTGTACCCCTTCGTAGAGAAACCCCATCTCCGGGTTATAAAATATACGCATAAAATTATCCCTTATTTTGCCTGCTATCTCCTTTGTTTTTTCTCTGATTTCTTCATCACCCAGTAAAAGAGAAAGCCTGCCTAAGCATCTGCACGCCTCATACCACCAGCCGCTGTCTAACGCTACATAGGCAAACGCGGTCCTGCCAAATTCTTCCGGGTTATCCGTTCCACTACCTCTGCCCAAAAAAAGGCCAGTTTCATCAGCACGAGAGTATATCTCCAGGAAGAGCTTTCTTAAGTTGGGATAAACTTTTCTTACGGTTTCCTCATCCAGCGTATAAATGTAGTATCTATATACCAGGGCAATATAATTTAAGTTATGCGCTCCACAAATTGAAGATGTATGATAATGTTTGAAGTCCCCTGTATAGGCCGAGCCAATCCCCACCCCATCTAAATAAACATTGTCCAAGAACAGTATGGCCTTTTTAACTCCCTCGTAATCTCCGGCTTCCAGTAACCCAAAACAGGGACAACTCATATCCCAGGACCAAACCCAGTAGTAAAAATTATTGGCTTTAAATGCCCCGGTATCTTCCACTTTGCAGGATTCAATATAAAGAGGCTGCTTCTTAAAAAATTCCGGGATGTGATGATAATGCCCGATGCCGAGTGAGCCTTTTATTTTAATCTCCGGAAGCCGGACAGCTATGGACTGGTAGCGTCTATATTGCGTTTCGAAGTATTTATCGGCATCTTTTCTAAAAGAATTCGTCTCTCTTTTCAATTCTCCCTCATCATTGGTAAATATAAAAGCAAAGGCTGTTTTTTCTTTTGAGTTTACTCTCAGGAGATGATTGCCATTTACCTTTCGGTAAGTTAAAGGCTGGTTTGCCACGCATACACCATAAACATCCGCTTCCATGGTTAAGTCGGGCAACTGGAGCACATTGACCTCTCTTAATACCTGTGAGGAACGCTTCCTCTCTACCGTCAATCTGTCATGAATTCTGAAGAACAACCCATCTATTTCTTCTTTGAAGCCCAACCCTTCTTTTACACTTCTTACCTCATGGGTCCTGCCAAATTCATCTGTATGTTTCAACTTATCTACAAATGAAGCTACAGGAATAGACAGGATTATTTCTCTTTCCCTATTCTCTTCCGGGAACAGGAACACTACCCCCCGGGGAAACAGAGCCATCGCATAACGATGCTCCTCCCCCTCATTTCTCCAATCATTGATAAACCCAAAAGGAAATATTTCCATATGGGAAAAAGGGATAAGCTTTCCCTCGTAATTCAGGGTAATGGCCCTGCCCTTAAAAATGACTGCCCCGGGTAAGGGCTGGATTCCATAGTAACGAATTTCACTAAATCCGTCTTCCTCTTCAGAAGCCTCCACACATACACGGCCTTCAGAGAAGTAGTAGTGATGCCAGGGTAATCCCATCGAATACCTCCATTAAAGGTTCCTATAAACGCCTATCTTTAATTTTGCCTCATTTATTCCTTTTTGTCACCCCTGGGCACCATGTCACCTGAGAAAACATTATCTCCGTTATCTTCTACAATACTTCTTTATTGAGCCAAGAGATATTTCCTGGGATTTGCCATAAGTTTACCCCTGTCTACCAATGCTGCATGACCATCAGCAAAGACAGCATTGAAGTTGCCACTATGCCAATCGCCGGCTCTATTGAGAAGACCATTAGGATAAGGATCTATACGGAAATAATCTGCATCCATGTACATAATAAAGTTAGAGGGAATAGGTATCTGGCTCAAGTTGCGTCCTCTTGCATCATTATTCTGGGCATAGGAGAGATCCGGAGAATATCCCCGACCTATAGATTTTGCCGTGGGACAGGCAAGTATTCCACCCGCTCCTTTAGCTCTTACATAGGACGCCAGTACTGTATATCCGTATTGGTTGTTATCTCCCCACCACCACCAGGTGTAGTCTCTGTACCCTACACCCATGGGAAGAAAGTTATCCCAATCCTGGGCATACATTAAATTTCCCAATCCCAGCTGCTTAAGTTGACTCACACAGGATATCTGCCTTGCTTTTTCCCTGGCTTTCTGCAAAGCAGGTAGCAGCATGGCCGCCAGTATCGCAATAATAGCGATAACCACCAGGAGCTCTATCAACGTGAACGCTCCTCTTGTCCCCCACAACTTACGAATCTTACCCATCATATCGCACCTCCTTTTTTTCTCAACCCCTGTTTTTTATCCCAACACAATCCTTCTCTCATAAATCCTCCGGGCAGGAATCCCGAAAAATAATTTTCGGCTCCACATAAATCTTTTCGTTTCTCCCTTTTTCCAACATTTCCACTGCTTTTGTTGAAATTAATTTCTCATTGATAGAGACAGAAGTAAGACTATACCCTTCTCCCCAGAGGGTATTGTAATAGCCAATAATGGCAACATCATCTGGCACTTTCACTTTCAATTCCTCCAAAATTTTTAACACCGGAATAACCCGGAAATCACCAAAAGAAAGAATCCCCTCCGGCCTATCAGAAGAGTTGAACATTTCCCGATAAGTTGCCGGAGATGTCTCCCTGGTAATCAGGTAGGTGAATTTACCCCCATACTCTTTCTGGGCTTGCAGGCATCCCCGGTAGAACAGATCCGAAATCCATCCCGGCTCTATCTTAAAGGAAAGTATGAGCACATTTTTCCTTCCCGCTTTTAATAAATGTTTAGCTGCCAGATAGCCTCCTTTAACATAATCGGCGAGGATATAGGAGGCATTGTACCTCTGCGGGCCTTCAAAACGATGGATGAATACCAGTCGGGCAGATTTTCTTAACTTACTTAGAATTTCAAAGGGGAAAACCGAATAACCATCCACTATCAAGCCAAAATATTTTTCCTGAAGAAACTTTTCCAGATGTGGTTTAACATTGTTCCTGATATCCATCAAAGTAGTAAAGTAATCAAGAGATTGCAGTTGTGAAGGCAGATATCTGGTAAAGGGAAGATGTGAATATTCTTCCGCTTCCACTACCACACCTACGGTGCGATGGTTTCTGAGACTCTTGTAATCTGCCACAAAAGTTCCCTTTCCCTGTATGCGGTAAAGGAACCCCTCCGAGACCAGTTCATTCAACGCTCTTCTTGCTGTAGTACTGCTGACATTGTACCTGGATATCAACTCATTCTCCGAGAATATCCTTTCTCCTGTTTTTATCTTCCCCTTCTCAATAAGATTTTTCAGAATATTTTTTAACTGTTTGTATAAGGGAACTTCCACAATCTGTATGAACTCTTCTTCCATCCTGGCAACTCCTGGTTATAACACCAACTTAGTATACAACTTTTTCTCCCTTCTGTCAAGTCACACCTATCTCCAGATACCTTGCAGACTCTCCCAACCACCGCTATACATTGCTATCCGCTATTCCCCTGACAATCTCCAGCCCACCTTACAAAAATCGAAAAAAAACAGAAAAAAAGGAATTATTGCTTTATTCTATCGAAGTTATTATCTCTCTACCATATAAGCTCTATTTTCAACCTGATGCCAGAGCTTCAAGTCGCAGTGGTACCCCCCTTTGCTGCAGCATAGAAAAGCCCTGATAGACCAACCAGCTGGCCATAGCCCTGAAATAATACCTACCGCATTCAAACTCGTTATAGTTACCATAATATTCCCGGATTGCCTTGACCATATGGAAAGTCTATTAGTGCACCACGACCGGATAGACTGTTTGGCCTGGTGTCGATTCTTTTTATGGAAGCAGTATCTCCCAGGAAACGAGAGAGGATCTCTGCCCTGCTGCAAGGCAATTTCCTGTCTGTTATTTCCCTGCTCCTGGCACCTGCTACCCCATCTCTCACTAACACCGGGGATAATATTATCCTTTTATGCTATCTATGCCAATCCGCTTTTCTCTTTTATCACTTTTTTTACATCTGGAAAGATAATCAATATACTCGTTCCATATATTACGTCCTTGGGTTATACTGCGCACATACGGGACAAGACATAATGCCTGCTGTGCCCCCGCCTGTATCTTGGAAGAGTTGTGAGTTGCTCCCAATGAACATCGGGACCAGTTCTGCCTATCACCTCACACCTATCTCATATCCTCCCTAACTACTCGCTACTCTCTCACCATTCACCGTTCACTATTCACTGTTTACTATCCTCTGCTCGCTACCTGCTACTTTCTTCTCTCCCTCATCGTCAGGTACAACCGGAAGAAGGGATGCAGCCAGAAACTAAGCAGAGAAACAGAAATAGACCAGAGAATAGGCAAGGGATAAAAGGCCTGGGAGAGCTGGAAAAGTAGGTTCCGTTTCCCTTTTAACTCCTCCAACTTTCCCAGATAATCCTCGCTCTTCCACTTTCTATCCCAACAGGGGGAAAAATCCCCCTTGGTTATCACCTTATCTCCTTTCTTAAAAATTATACGATGAGAGACGAGCTTTCCCTGCCCCCCCCTAAAAACCACTACTTCCCCTATTCTTGTCCTGGCTAAAGGCACCCATCGCACCTTCGCCTTATCGCCCGGCATAATGAAGGGGAACATACTCCTTCCTTCCAGGTTAAGGTCTATATGCCTTCCTGCCTTGAGTACTTCCTGGTAAATTCTTATCCGGTCTAAATTCTTCCTTCCCATAACTTAAAATACTTTCCAAACTCCTTTCCGTACTTCCGGGCAATGGCAGGAGAATATATAACCAGAATATTCTCGTTATTCCTCTTGAAGCCTGAGTAGGAAAGGTTCAGTGAGCCTGTAATTACAATCTTCCCATCAATAACTATAAACTTGCTGTGCCAGCGGGAAGCATAGTTTCTATCCTCTATCACTCTTAAGCCTGATAGGGCCATCAACTGGCAGGGAGAAGACTGCCTTGCTTCGTAATAATCCACGATTCCCTTAACCTCCACTCCTTCTGATGCCTTTCTCAAAATACACTCTGCCAGCTCCTTATGGGTAAAAGAAAACTGGGAGAAATATATGCTTTCTTTGGCCCCTTCCATTAACTCCTTTACCCTGAAAAAAGCCTCCTTGCCCGGCGTGAAATAATTCTCCACCTTTACTCCGGAAACATACACCGTATTATTATAACCCTTTCTTCCCTTTCTCGTTTTTAAATTTTTTAAATGGTTAAATTCCTGGAGATAATTTTTCGCCAGCTCCCTGGAGTCCAGCAAGATTAAATCATTGAATTGATAGGAGGATGCTCCCGGATTGTAAGAGCCGGTAAAGACTTTCTCCCTATCCACTACCAGGAACTTATTATGCATGAGAGCCTTATTCTTATCTACAATAGCCATGTTCTCGTTCTGCAGCCTGGGATAGAAACTAAAAGGAGCATAAATATTGTCTCTCTCCACTAAAATCTTCACCTTAACCCCTCTGCGCCTGGCTTTTACCAGTGCCTCCCCCACCCTGCCCCTTACGATGTAAAGGGCTCCCGTAATCCCTTCCCTGGCTGCCCTAATTTCTTTTACCAAAATGTCTTCCAGGTTTCTGTGCGGAGAAAAAAACACTTCTATCCCTTCTCCCCGCAATTCAGAAAGAATAAGCAAGCCGAGTAATAGCAAGATAAACTTTTTCATCATCTACCCTCAATGATATCAGCCCCTCTCGTGATAAATTCAAAGAATACCCTTTCTTTTTAGAGCGGTAAGGAGTGACAGGATAAATAATTTTCCCTCTTACAATCTTTATTTCCCGGGGAGAGAAAATTACTTCTCCTCCCGGAATTTCCTGGTAAAGCAAAAGAGAAGCCCCCTTATATTCCCAACGCAGAGTTTCTGCCGGAATAGGACTCTCTCCCCGCATCACCTGCACCTTCATACCACCTTTTACATAGGGAATTAAATCTCCCGGAGGAAGGAAAATATTTTTTACTTTCCAGCCTCTTCGCACTATCTCTCCTACCAGGATATTCTCCCAGTTTCCCTGGGAAAGAACAATGTAATCTATTCTTTTTCCGGCAAGGTATTGCAAAAGGTAGGATTCATCGCTCTTCCTCCATCTTTTCACCGCTATGTAGAGAAAATTCTTTCCTTTCTCCGGAAAGAGCGCAATATATCCCTTCCCCAGCGGATACAGAGAAACTTGCGGCAACGCAGAAATAATAGGACTCAGGAGAAGGGACAAAAAGATAAAACAACTCCTTCTGCCCATGCGGGGAAGCAGGAGATAAAAAAGGTAGATTATTATAACTACTCCTAAGGGAACAAATACCGGGTAAAAGAATCCTGCCATCCGTATTCTTTCCAGGCTTTGCAGGGTAAATTTCAGCATCATGGTCAGTGGGAAAGTAATCAATCTATCCAGACCTCCCGGCAACAGTGTAAAAAGCGGAATAAGCAGCCCGCCCCCCAGCAGCAGAGGTAACAGTGGAAAGAAAAGAAAATTCCAGAAAAAGCCGAATATGCTCACATAGTGGAAATGGTAAGCCACCAGAGGCATAGCAGCAATTTGCGCCAATATAGTGACAGTTACCACCCGTTTTAAAAATAGCGGTTTAATGGCAAGTTCAGATTCCAGGAAAGGAGAAAGATAGACAATAAAAAAGGTAATCAGGAAAGTAAGCTGAAAACCGGGAGAGAAAAGATTGTTGGGATTTAGAGAAAGAAGCAGCAGACAGGATAAGGAGAGCACGTTCAAAAAATTTGTCTCCCTCCCTATAACTTTTCCCAGAAGATAGACGCCGGCTATGATGCCTGCTCTCAGGCCGGAAGGCGGGAATCCCACCACATAAAGGTAGAAAAAAGTAAAGATTACCGAAACGAGGGGAGGAAGCCTGGGGTCCAGGGGAAATAGCCTGAGCAGGGAATAGAAAAGCAACACCACAATTCCCACATGAAGCCCGGAGACTGCCAGAAGATGCATAATCCCTCTTTTCAAAAAGAGTTCACGCAGCTGGTAAGGCACCTCTCTTCCTCCCAGGATAAGTCCCTTCAAGATATCAGAATAAGGAGGAGGAATTGCCTGTTCGAGTAAATGCTTAAATTTTTCTTTGAGATAATAGGAGCCCTGCAAAAAACTTACGTAAAGACCGTTATTTTCTCCCTTATAAATAAAATCCTTTCTCTTTTTGACTGTGAAAAGCGGATATTTATTACCCCGCGGGAGAATAGAGGATGATAATTTGCCTTTTAGTACATATTTCTCCCCTACCCGGGGAGAATAAGCAAGGGGAAAATAAACCCTCACTTTTACTTTCTTTCTTATTTCCTCCCACTCCCTCACTTTAAATCGTTCTACCTGAAACAAAAAACTCAACGCGCTTCCCCTTCTTTGCGGGGGAGAAACCACCCAGCCTTCTATTTCAGAGTGCCTGGGTAAAGTTTTGAGAGAAAGAGGGGATAAAAA
>Ga0256830_1000646_pt1 | contig 26311 bp, 25 predicted proteins | sample 128326metaG_FD_190537 | JGI IMG/M metagenome (GOLD analysis project Ga0256830, IMG submission 190537) | Hydrothermal vent microbial communities from Lau Basin, Pacific Ocean - 128-326 | ecosystem: Environmental > Aquatic > Marine > Hydrothermal vents | place: Pacific Ocean: Lau Basin | collected... | reverse complement strand
AAACTTAAAATCCTGGAAACCAAATCTCCTCAGGAGTAGCCTAGAGATTTCCTTTCCATCTTCCACACAGGCCTCCTCGTCTACTATGACACAGCTTGCTGAGTGATGACTCCTAAGGTGAAACTGGTCCTCCTGCTGCTCTCTGCGGAAACACCTGTCTATGGAGAACAGCCTTATGGGGAGAGGCTTCCGTGGTACAAGTTTCTCTAGGGTGAGAAACCACGCGCTGGTCATATGAGACCTCAGAGTGAGGCTGCCGGGCTCAGGGATCAGGGCCTTGAACTCTGGGAAAACCTTGTCTAGGACCCGGACCGCCGTTGAGTCGTCGACATCTAAGACCTCTGCGAGTTTATATATCAGGTCGTCTCCCCCGAATTCTCCTTTCTTATAGCGGTGAAGCACATCTTGAAGGTCTTCGGCGTCTTTAAGTTTTACACCCAGCTTTTTCATCTGGTTTACTTTCTCCTCACTGAGCCCCACGTCAGGCCTCGGCAGTCCAGCGAGGTAATAGCATCTATCGAGGATTGCGTATCCCTCTGGCCCGAACTGTCTCCTAACCTCCTTGTCTTCAATGAACACGGGATTAACAACCTCTTCGAAGCCTATGTGGAGATATGCCTGTCTTAACTGCTGGAGGGTCTCGAAAAGGACATGCGGTTTTCCTTTTACTGGCGCGAGGGGTCTTTTTCTGCTCTTGGGCAGGAGCTCAGCTGTATCGATCCACGCGGCCTCGAAGTCCCTGCTCGCTTTCTCAGCCACTTCTTTGCTGTTCCACTTCACCATCTGCTTCCTCCAGCTTTTTTTCTAGTTTAACGAGCTTTAATGCCAGAGTAACCTCCCCCCTGGTTTTGTCGAGGAGTAGCCTGGCGATGTCTTGCTTGCGCCTTATGGGTAAAATGGCGCTTGGATAGTCAAAGGCCATTATTCCATGGTAGAGCTCGTCCAATATGTCGAGATACTCCTCCAGATTCTCGTAGCGATCCTTGCGCATGTCGTCAAGAATATGCCGCCTGATCTCTCCTATGGTATCCGCCAGCCCCAGGATATAAGCCTCAGACGGGATTCCCAGTTCCTCAGGGGTGGGAGGAACAGTTTTCTTGATAAATGCATAGGTAAGAGAGGCCTCGGCATACTCCTGGAGAGCATCCTGGATAAAGGTGAATGATCTATCAGGTTGACCGAGGCTCTTAACCATCTCCTTGATTTTTAACAACAGCCTCTCTGCTGCTTCGAAGTTCTCCTTGTGTATCTCCCGTATAGCTTTCGTGGATACTCGCCTAACTTCCCGGGCAATAGCGAAGACCTCTTCTCTCCGTCGGTCTTTTTCGTCGAGCTCTTCTTTTATCTTGCCCAGTATACTGCTTAAATCCATGCATCCTGTTTAAGCCCCGGATATATTACTTTTTTCCTCCACCCAGCCCAGATATCTGTCGAGAAACTCTAGTCCTTCGGGGGTGTTTATAGCTCCAAGGTGAACAGTTAGCCTGACAACGCCCTTGAGAGATGTATAGTCATCCTGAGCTCTTTCAATGGCCTTATAGCTGTATCCATGCCAAACATATTCCAGGGACTGGCTGGGGATAATCCCCTGAGGCGAGACAATGAAGTAGTAATAATAGATATAGTCAAACCGGTCCCTGAGAACCCTGTCTACCTCCCTAGATGTCTGCCAACCAGGGGGGAGAAAATAAGAGGGGAACACTAAGTTCGAGGCATTGAACTCTCCCTGTCCCTTCTGGAGAAGGGTCTCGGCCATCTCCTTGGTGGTTTCAAATTCAGGTCGAGTCATGGGACGCTTGTGGGTGTATCCATGGAGGCCTATGACGTATCCCTTCTGCTTTAATGCTTTCAGCTTCTCAATAAATTCTGGGTATGTGTGGAGGGGGGTATTGCCCCCGTGGTTTGGAATCACGAACAGCACTGCCTTGGAATAGGCCTTGGGATGAGCTTCCAGGATATCTAAAACCTCATCCAGTTTTTCCTTATAGCCAGGGGACACATCATGGACCTCTATCCAAAGTTCTTTTTCATTCGTTTCTAAAACTGGGAGACCGGCTATTTTGGAATGGGCAAAGATGGAGGTTTCTTTTAGAATAGGATCGGCATAATAAACCCCGAGATAGAGAACTAGGAAGGTTGCTAGGATGAGTATCTTCTTCATATCCTACCCCTCCTGCCCAACAAGAACATGGATGTCAGGCCAATGAGATAGACCCCGGCCCCTAAAGCCAGAACAGAAGAAAATCCCATGCTCATAGCAACCATCATCGCCATAACCGAGCCCAGCACTGACCCGCTGGCGTTTAAACCGAACATCCATATGACGTACTCCTTTCTCATGGCGCTCACAAGTCTGAGACCAAGGGGAAAGGGCATCCCCATCACGAAAGCTAGAGGAGCCAGAAAAAGGATGCTCAACAGGACCTTGACCCAGATCTCGAGATGCATCATTTCGTATATCAGCTTTGGCAGAAGATAGAACGCGGCTCCGATGCCGAGAACTGTTAAGATAAGCACCTTACCAAGGCATTGATGCGTGTTTCTTCGTATGGCATATCCTGTCCAGAAACTTCCCAATCCGGAGAAGACGAGCATACTAAAAAGCACTACTTGAAAGGCATATCTTGGCTGTCCGAGGAAAAGGACCAGCTTTTGAATCAGGGTTATTTCAACTAAGATGTATCCTATGCCTAGGCAGGTGAAGTAGACCAGGAGTAAGGCAGAGCCTCTGGTGAGGTCTAGTCTCTGCTTCTTCGCTATAGGGCGAATAATAAATAGGTACGTGGCTAGGAGGAGAAAGGCGAAAAAGAGGTACATCTCCTTGGGGGCGCCTTTATAAGTGAAATAGAAGAAGGGCCTGTCATCAAGGGCGGGTGAAACATCTCTTTCCGCGGGCAGAGATTTTGCATAATAATCAAAATCAATGCTGTCTTCATAGTAGGGCGCATACAATGCCTCTAGGCCATATTTCTCCGCTTCCCTGATAAAAGTCTTTGATTTCTCCTCTGTAAGAGACTCTTTGAATATGAAGGTGTACTCTGCCTGGGCCATGGAGGCCTGAAGATTTCCTGCCTCCTGCTCGTACCTGAAAATCATCATGTGTTTCTCAGGGTCAACACCTATCCTGGAGAGGGCTTCCCTGACGGTATAGTACTGCCTGAGGAGAAGGTAGGTCACACCCATAGAAGAGTCTATGGAGTTATAGTCATCAAGGAGTCCGTAAATTATGGTGACTGTGACGCCCTCGGGAGACATCCTGTTCCAGTAATCTATGTTTGCCTCTATCGTGTACACATAGGCGTCTTGAAAGGCCATGACGGAGGTGGACGGCACCACCAATCCACTGCTGCCCAAAACGCCGTTTTCTATGAGGTCGAAGGAGTCCTTTATTCTGTGAACAAGGGTTCTGCCGTCTTCGATGTAAACCTCAACCTCTGGCCGGGTGTATATCCCACGGGAGTACTCGTGCAAGTCATTGGTCATGTACTCTATGACAAAGGGGTTTATCTCTGCTCCAACGATCTTCTCCACCCCTGCCCGTAATGCCATGGTCACCTCTACGCCTCCCCCGGACCCTATGGCGAGCATGCTTGACGGTTTGAAGAAAAACATCAGATACCTGGGGTCCTGTATAACCCCGGGGGATTCAGGGTTGCCGTGGGAAACGGTGATAGGATACTCCGCGTTTTCTATGAACCTGATGAGCTCTCCTTCCCTGTATCTAACCACATCCACTCTAGAAACAGCAGTCCACTCGGTGTGCAGAACCTCCACTCCCTTCTCTTTGAGCTTGCTCAGAAATTTGTCTCCACTGGGCTCGGGCATCAGTTGATTCCCTGCGGGGAGGACGATTAACAGTGAGATGAAAATAATAGACAATACGAATCCTGGTTTAATCATTGATGCTTTAAGGAACATAGGCGCTGCCAGGAGGGACAGCAGGCTGCAAAGGAGGATCACCTTCTCCACCCCCGTGAAGGGTAGAAAAGCAGTTATGAGGAAGCTCCCTATGCCGGCGCCTATGAGGTCAGCGAAGTAAATATATGATATTCTTCTCCTGTTTTCTGTGGGATAGCTCAGCCCCATGCTCAAAATAAAACCTGAGAACACAAATGGCACAACGGCCGCTGCCAGAATAGCGAGGACCCCGAGACCATACTTGGGATCAAACCCTATACCAGTGGCCCCCGAGATTGGTCCGCTTCTGCTGAGGAAAGCGGTCACAGCCAGGGCCATGGTCATGGCCAATCCCAGGGCGATGGAAGAGGAGTACAGGCTTTCATGGTATCTCTCTGGTTTCCTCTTAAAGTGAAAGTACCCCAATACGCTACCTATCCCTAGACCGAACATGGCTATGGTTATAACGATAAAGGAAACGGCAAACCAGAACATGAATGCATACTCATAGCTCAGGGCAACCTCGAAGGTGAGGCTGGCTAAGGAGATTAAGAAAATCCCAAATGTAAATTTGATAAAGGCCTTGTCTGCCACGACTCTACGCCCTTATCTACATGGCTCTATCGTTTTATAAAATTTTTCAGCGGATCCCCCTGGAGAGAAGCACGACCTTGCTTGCCCGTGAGGAATCAGCCACGGAGTAGCCTATCGCCTCTCCAATCCTCTTCCCGAACCTCATTACCTCATCGTATGTGGGCATATGCTCTCTTTTAAGCCTTTTTCTTGAATAGCCCACATGGACATAACCCTTGGGTTCAACATAGTCAGGGTCTGCCTTTAAGATTAGTTTCCCGAACTTCTCAGGTTCCTCGAGGTTGTACCCCCTCACTAGGGTGATTCTGAGAACTTTCCGACATTTCTTTTCCGACATAATTTCCAGGCACTGGTTTAGCCTGTCCCATCCGTCTCTATAAAGGGGCACATTTATTTTCTTGTAGGACTCTTTGTCGTGGGCAATCAAAGAGATATAGAGCTGAGTGGGATCGCATTTCTCCAGGGCGTCTGGGTTCTGACCATTTGTAACCAAAAAAGTGGTGAAGCCACGTCTGTGATATTCTTTTATAAGCTCGTCGATGTAGGGATACGCAGTGGGCTCCCCTGACAGAGAGATGGCCGCATGGCGCGGCTCGAAGGCCTCCCCTATCCTCCGGGAATCCACACGTTTATCCCCCCAATAGCCTGAGAGCAGCCTTCTCTGCTGATTGATACTCTCTTCGACTATAAACGAGGGCTCATCGTATTCCTCCAGGTCCATTTTGGGCCCATGCATATGCTCCATGGGACGCCAACAAAACAGGCATCGATGCTCGCACCAGACAACGCTGGGCGTCATCTGGAGGCATCTGTGAGATGCTATCCCATAGAACTTGGATTTATAGCATGCCCTTCCGTTGACAAGCTTCTCTTTCGTCCAGTGGCACACCTTCACGGCGCTGTGTCCGCCGATTATCCCATATCCCTGCTTCTCAAGGATGCTTCTAAAATTACCGCGCCTCTCAGTCATGGCCTATCAGTCTTTTTTAACAAATCCTTAACAATAGAAACGCACTTTTGAAGGGCTGAGCTCAAATCTCCTTTTTTACCTCGGGCCCCAGCAGCTCCTCTGAGTCCGCCTCCGCTGCCATCCAGCAGATCCCCAATCTTGGCCATGACATCCCTGCCCAGGTGGATCTTGGTCGATGTCATAAATTCCTTAGATGCTCTGGCCGAGATCCTTATCTCATCGTTCTCAATTCCTGCAACGAAGGAGCAGTCCGCTCCCAGGGCGATCAAAGCATTTGCAGATGCGGCAGCGAAAGAGCTTACCTCGGAGGTTGTTATTATATACTTTCCAGCCCGATGAATGACCATTCTCTGTGCAGCTTTTAACCTGGCCATTCTCTCCCCTAGATCCTCTGAATCAACAATTAGAGCCACTGCCTCATCGTAATCCACGCCCTCCTTGTCCAGAAGTTGGCATACAATTTTAACAGCACCGGATGAGGCGAATCGAAGGCATCTTGTATCGCATAGAATGCCCGCTAATATATATTTCGGGATAAGTCCCTCTATTTTCACGCCCAGGTCGCGTAGCAATTTGTACACGATTTCAGATGTTGAGGTTGCCTCGGGATCGACGAGGCCGTCATCCGCATAGGCCAAGAGTTGATTTGGGACATGATGATCTATTACAATGATCCTGCCCTTATACTTCTTTATATCCTCATCTAGTGGGCTGAGAAGACCAAAAGAGGATGTGTCAAGAATTATCAATAAATCGCTTTCAAGGGACGGATTTACCTCGGCTGACCCCTCGTATCTCCTGAGAATCCTGCGGGATGCGGAGGAAAGGCTTTCCGCAGTCCCGAGATTTATCCTTAGGTCAGGATTTATCTGGCGCAGGCCTTCTTTCAGCGCGAGGGCACTGCAGATACAGTCCGGATCAGCGATTTGATGGCAGAGTATCAGTGCGCTGCCCTTTTGGTTCTTGAGTATCTCCATACCTATCCGGCGCCGCCGATCCCGGGCCCAGCTGATTTAAGTTCCTGCCTGATTTTCTGCTGCATCTCCCTGAGGCGCTGCTGAACCTTATCTTCCTGTTTTTTCAGGGTCTTTATGCGCAGCTCCAGGGTCTCTTTTTTTTCTGTTAACTCTTCCTTTACCGCCGGCGTGGTGCTTCTGAGGAGAATAGCTCCAACGCTCTTATAAATCTCCGCGTCGTCGTCGAGTTTATTCACCTCGCCAAGGGATCGCTCAACTTCTTTTAGCTGTAGCTCCAGCTGAAACCTCTGGCTGGCTATGGCCTGGGCCTGTTGCTGGATCTGTTGAAACTGAAGGAGTTGATTCTGGATCTTGGGGGGTATCTGCTCCACTTTTTAATCCCTCCTAACTAGCTTACAAATCGACATAGAGGTTCGTACCCACCTTAGAACAGAGTTTATGGAAGCTCTCATGGATGCGGTATCCGGGCTCTGGAAGGTGAACCTCAGGTCCCTTCCATGATAGTTCATGGCTATCCCTCTGAGGATGGGTGTGGATATTTCAGGCTTAAGGGCGTGATAGATAACCCTGCTCTCTACAGGAGAGTCCATGGTTATCTCCACCTCCGCGGTTATCATTCTGATCTGACCCTCTTAACTACTTTGGGCCTCTCTTTGTAGAGAATCTTGTAACCGCAGAAGGGGCACCTGGTGGGGTCCTCAGGCTTCAGGTCCACTTGTTTCCGGCACTTCCCGCATCTGTACATTTTCTTCCTCCGAAACTCTCTTAACAACTCTCTCTACGGTTTTGGCTATGTTGGTGTGGGGAAGATACGCTCCTCCAGCAAACTTTGTTCCGCATTTTCTGCATCCCCAAATCCCAGTTGAAAGCCTTTTCACGCTTTTCCTTCTGCAAACAGGACACTCATGAAGAGTCCGCTGTTTCTTGTCCACCTCAAGCCATTTTCGCCTGAGCCTCATACCGTAGCGTACCCCGAACTTGCCCGCGCTGCCGACTCTTTTCGTTCCCATTTCTCCACCCTAAAGGTACTTTCTCAGTTCTTTTCCTTTATCAATGCTTCTGGAGACTATATCAAGGATTTCCTCCCTAGTATAGGTCCCGGCGCCGCCTTTCTGCATAGCGCATATCTCGCCTTTTTCAGTTGTAGCCACCGTTAGCCTGGCATCCATTACAAGCTCTTCGTCCAAGGACGGATCCAGGATTATGTTGTTCCCTATCTTGGCGTAGGTCGTCTCCACAGGTTTGTCAACTACTGGGAGCTTTTTCCTGGTTTTCTCGCCATAGAGAATTCTGCCGTCTTCAATCTTTGGAAGACGGGTGTCCAGGAGAGCCGCTATGGATCCAAGAGATGATGCATCGAAAAGGTTGCCGTCATAGTCAAGAACATGGATGTCCACGAAGACGATCCAGACCTTTTCTCCCTCTGCAATGCACAGCTTCTCCAAGTCTATGCAGCCCGACTCCCTTATTCCTCGATCCACAACCCTAGCAAGCTCTATGGTGTTCTCATCCGGCGGTCCCTTCTCAAATGTCGGCGAAGCAAGAGGTATCAGCTCAGCATTGGTTGTGAGCACTCCGGAATCAGGCATGTCTGGGAAGGGCTCTCCAACTGCTAGCTTTACCCCGACCATCACCTGGGTATCTCCTATTCTAACCAGGGCGGAACCCTCTGCCTTGTTAGAGATGCCTTTTTCCACGATTATCTCTCTGTAATCGTCAAATCCTCGGCCGTCCTGGCGTTTCCCCTGATCGAGGAGAGAGGCTATATAATCTTTCTTTATCTCTGAGACTATCTCCTCCATTCTACTCACCTCCGTACCTCTCTCTCAAGGCTCCTTTCTGAAGCTCGTATATCTTCATACATCCCTGTATAGCGAGGTCCAGGGCCTTCTCAAATTCTTTTTTGGTGAAGTTTCCATCCATCTGGAGCAGGGTTATCTCATTGTTCTTCGGTATCAATGCCACGGGGAGGTCAGCCTCTCCATAGTTGTCCTCTATGTCAAAAAGATCAAGAACGACCTCGCCACCTACTTTGCCCGCAGCGCATGCCGGGACAAGATCCCTCATAGGTATCCCCGCATCGGCAAGGGCCACAGAGGCGGCGGTTATTCCTGTGCACCTTGTCCCCGCGTTAGCTTGGAGAACCTCTATAAAGACATCTATAGTGGTCCTTGGATAGAGATTTGTAAATATAACCGGCTCCAGAGCTAAGCGGGTTACCTTAGATATTTCCACACTCCTCCTGTCAGGCCCGGGACGTTTTCTGTCAGAGACAGAGAAGGGGGCCATATTGTAAGTGCACCTCAAAATAGCCTTATCGCTTTTCGCTAGATGTCTGGGATGCACTTCCCGGGGTCCGTAGCAGGCGGCGATAACCTTGTTGCCACCCCACTCCACTAACGCAGAGCCATCCGCCCGCTTCAAGACTCCTGCCTGAATCTTCACCTCCCTCATTTCATCAGGCTTTCGACCATCGAGTCTTTTCCCGTCTATTATGAATTTCTCGGGTTGCCCTATTTTCATAGCTTTTCCCTCTCTTCAATTATCATGCTTTTTATGGAATCAGTAAGACCGGACAAGTGAGCCTCCCTCTCAATCCTCTTAATAGCCTTTACAGCTATCTCCACAAGCTCCGGCTTACCTTTAATCCATATTCTACCGTTCTGTCCAACAAGGATGCTGCACTTAACTTCCTTCTTGATCATGGAGATCATTGAGCTTTTCCTTCCAATTACCCTGGGAACTTTGGCAGGGTTTATGGTCAATAATCGTCCTCCTCTCAGAAGGCGCGCCCCCCTATTGGTCATGGCGATATATACTTTTTTTGTCGGAGTTATCTCCCGAACAACAGCGAATATCATATCTCCGGGGGCAAGGATTTTGAGTAGGCTTGTCTGGAAGGCGTCGATATCTCTAAAGTAGTCCCTGGGATTCAGTATCGCGTTGTAGGCAGAGTTTATATCCACATACCAATGGGTCAAGTTTACATCCGTTACTTTACCTATGACAAAGTCGCCAACTTTAGGGATGTACCTCCCGGTGAGGGGAATAACCTTTACGAAGCTCTTCCGCTTCTCCAAGAGACCCATAATGCTGGCGCATACTTTATCCCCCTCCCTATATACGCCGCTTCCCAGGTTAACGTCGCCCTCGGCGACGACTTCGCCGGGAATGACCATCCTGCGTGAGAGATTATCCTTCATCCTAAGTCCTTCCTGAGTATCTTGGTCTCAGCTTCCCCCTTAGTCAAGGCATTAAGATCCCTGAAAAACTCCTCCACTACGCCAGCCGGAATTTCCATAAGGAGGAGCCAAGAGCCATCCTTCTGCCATTCTTCCTTCTTAACGTCTCCAAAGCTTTTTATCACCGAATAAGCCTTGCCAGCGTATTGTCCAGGAATTTTTACAGCCACTCTGCGCACCTCAAATCGAATAGGGAGAAGACCCCTGATGGCCTTAACCGCTTTCTGCACCTGGTCTTCCGCTGGCTTTGACAGATCAACATGGAACCTCACTTCTTTAAGGGCCTGTTCTATCCTATGGGGGGGATGAGGAGCATCTGTTTGTGGGTTGATGGAGTTTCTCGAGATAATGGAGGCGAGTTTTTTCTTCTTTGCCTCCATTAGCTTTCTTCTCTGCTCCGTGGTAAATTGTATCTCGCCTTTTTTTAATATCTTCTCTGCAACCTTTAATGATTCGGTGGTGCCGAATATCTCCCGCATCCGCTCCTCGGACGCCCGGGCACCTTTTCTGGCGTCCTTGAAGATAGTTTCCACAGCAAGTACCTGGGAAATATCTGGTTCTCCTTTGCGCTTAAATTCTACCGCCAGGTCTGGATCCACGAGAACCTCAAAACGCTCTCCATGGGTGTCGAGCCTGGCGATAACCGCTTTTTCCAGGCTGACCAGGGGGATCACCCCTTAACCTTTTCGATGTACGTTTTAACCTCCTTCGGAGAAAGCTTTTTGAACAATTTTGTTTCAAGTTCGATTACAGCAACCTCGATGGTTTCCTCACTTATCTTTCCCTCAGTGACTTCCTTCATCACCTTGAGAGCTAGCTCAATGGCCTCATCCTTGCCCATGTCTTCTCTGTACTTCTCCTCAAATATCTCCATTGCCGTGGCTCTCCCAGCCCCTATAGCGGTCGCCTTATACTCGATAAGGGCTCCGCTGGGATCGGTTTCGAAGAGCCTTGGAGACTTGTTCACGCCAGCCAATAAGAGGGCGATGCCGAAGGGCCTGACACCTCCATGCTGGGTGTAAAGCTGCTTGAAATCGCATATTTTTTTAGCAAGGATCTCTATATCGATTGATTCGTTGTAGGTTATCCTATTTGCCTGGGCTTCTAATCTCGCCCTATCAATCAAAACTCTTGCGTCGGCCACCAAGCCTGAGGTGGCAGCGCCAATATTTTCATCTATCTGGAAAATTTTCTCTATTGACTCTGCCTCAACGAGCTTACTGGTTATGCGCTTATCCACCGCCAGGACAATACCATCTTTGTATCTTATCCCCAGTGACGTTGTGCCCCTTTTAACAGCTTCTCTAGCGTACTCGACTTGGAACAGCCTGCCATCTGGGCTGAAGACGGTTATAGCCCTGTCGTAGCCCATGCTGGGTAACGGTTGCATTCTATAGCCTCCTTACTTTTTTACCTTATTTAAGAACTTCCTATTTAAAGCCTTTACTGTGCCCGACACCCCTAATACGTGAACCATGAACTTCTTGTCTTGAACAGAGTTAACCAGGGTGAGGCATGCCTTAACGGCCTCTACACTCGTATGGGCGCACGTTAGAAACCCCTGCTGGCTTCCATTGTCGTAGTCCAGAACCCACATTTCAAGCTCGCTGGCCTTATTCTCCCCGAGAAAACCCAGGGTTTCCTTCCAAATCGCCCGAACCACGTCATCCCTCGTAACCGGCTCCTGGGAATAAACCTTAAATGCGACATAGCGTTTCTTTGTCCTTAGCGACGAGGGCAGGGCCTTTATCCTCATTTCATCTCCCCTCGCAGGATCTTCGCCGGCACCGTAACCATGGCGTCGAGGGCCTCATCTTCTTGAAATCCTATCATTCGGAGGAGACTATAAACCCCGTCTCCACCCCTGAGGCCTATCCAGGACTCAGCTCCGGTCGACGCGATCAGAGGTGCTCCGTACTTTCTAGCGAGCATAAGGGTTTTTTTAATGTTTCTCAGGACGTAAACCCTCCCGGTCCCGGAGGTGTTTATTATTCTGCCAAGGTTGACCTCGAGGGCTACTTTATTCTCTGCCGCGGCTCTGGCCACTATGGCATCCACCCCAGAGTCTCTCCTGCCTAGGTCTGGATGCGCCAGGATATCAACCCTGGACTCGGCTACTGCAAGCCTATTTATCCTGTAGCTGCCTCCGCAAACTACGGCATAATCAAGTTTTTTCCCGAGTTTCTGCCTGAGATCTCGGCGACTTGTGGGTGAGAGCTCGATACCTGAGGGATAATCCCCTCTGGCTCCATCGCAGAGCCCCAGGGTCACCTTAAGGGCTCCGGCGTGCTCTAGCATCTTCTCAGGAGAATCTGCCCCTGTTGAAAGATTGGAATGAACGTGAAGATCTATAAAGCGCATAGCAACCTGCGGGAGTCCTACTTGCCCCGACCCTTATTTGCTCTTATGCTGGGCCGTATTTTCTCAGCCCCTTTCCCCTTATTCCTCAGGCCCCTGGAATGCTTTCCAGCGGAAGTGAGACCCCTGAATACTCTGCCTTTATGCTGTTTTTCAACTATCCATTTAAGGTTCTTGTCGTTTTTAATTGATGGATGCGATGGGTCAACGAGGATTACCTCGTAGTATTTATACCTGCCATCCTCCCCTACCCAGTATGAATTGAGAACCTCTAGATTAGGATACCTGCGCTGGGCGCGCTCCTCCGCAATCCACCTAAGACTTTTCTTGGGGGTGTACTTTTTGACACCCATCTTCTTTGGTTTTCTTGCGGCGTTTACTCTCTCTTTCCTTCTGCCGCCCCGCCTGATTCTTGAGCGAACGACTATTATCCCTGGTTTTGCCTTGAAACCCAGGGCCCTGGCGCGATCTAACCTGGTGGGATGGTCGAGTCTGACAACACTTCTGCCTCGCCTCCACTCTATCAGGCGTTCTCTCAGGAGCTCTTTAACGTAGCTCGCCTTCGGCCTGTTCCAGGCTTTAGCTATGCTTTTATACATGGAAAGAGACATGGCACCACTAGCCTTGGGAAGACCTCCTTTAAAAAGGTTTGGGATACTAGAAGAATAGGTTAGAATAAAATATATATTCACAGACGGTTAAGTAATCTATGGGGGGTTGTTTGAATGACATGGAATGTTAAGAAAATTTTGGTTCCGACAGATGGGTCAGAGCTGGCTGAAACCGCATTGGAGCCAGCGATCGAACTTGGCAAACATAAAGGTGCGGAGATTGTCACCATCTACGTGCTTGCTGCACCCTTTGAGTCCTCCTGCTACACAGGAACCGGTGCAGCGGAGGGCGCTCAAATAATAGAGGATCTGAAAAATGATCTGGCAAAGGCCAGCGTGGATAAGATAGTTAAGGCGGCGGAGAAGGCGGGGCTTAAGGCTAGATCAATAGTGACATCTGGTTCACCGGCGGATGAGATAATTAAAGCCGCTGCCAATGAAAGTGTAGACCTCATAGTGATGAGCACTAAGGGGGCGACAGGCACAAAGCGCTTGTTAGGCAGCGTCGCCGCCTCAGTTATCTCCCATGCCCCGTGCCCGGTATTGACGATCCGTGAAAAAGAGAAGGGTCTTCCATTCTTCGAAAGGGCGAGAGGAATGTAGGAGGGATGGCATGAAAAAAAGGCCGTCAATCTTTGATTTAATAGACAAGATGCTTCGGGATATGGAGAAAAACATGAGCCTCTTCTCGGGCAGGCCTTTCTCCATAACCGATCCCTTCGAGGAGCTGAGGAAAGAGTTTGAGAGGTTTGAGGCCAGCCTGCCAGAGGACCTTGTAAGGGAGGTTGACACTCCCAGGGGAAGAATAAAGGAATACGGGCCTTTTTACTGGGGATTCAGCTATACCCACCGTCCCGGAGAAGAGCCAGTGATCAAGGAGTTCGGCAACATAAGGCCCACAAAGGAGGGTTTCGAGCCCATTCTCACCGGCGAAAGAGAGCCCTTCGTAGACGTAATAGACGAGAAAGAGCGGTACATCGTGGCCGCCGAGCTGCCTGGTGCGGCTAAAGAAGAGATCGAGCTGAACGCCGGGGAAGACTGGCTGGAGATAAAGACCACTGGCAAAACAAGGTTCAGAAAACGGCTCTCCTTTGAGGAAAAAGTGGAGCCAGACAGCGCCAGAGCCTCATTCAAAAACGGTGTTTTGGAAGTTATTCTTCAGAAAAAACCAAGACCTCAGAGGGGGAGAAAAATAGATATCGCCGACTAGGGCTTCTTCACTGTAACCCTGAGAACGCCTCCGTCGAGGTTTGCTCTGACAATTGTATCGCCGCGATCCAGGGATACCTGGGTAAAGTAGACTGTTTTGGAACTTTTCCCGGCTATCTCCAAGCTGTTGTCTCTTTTATTTATCTCCACGTCCTCCATTCTCTCAACTCCAGGCATAGGGACGTAGATCACTTTCCCTCCCGGGTCTTCCCTTATTCTTGCCTCCGCCTCCCTGAATTCGAGACTGTAGTTATGCTTTCTCATCATATCTTTTAGGAAGGCAGGCAAAGGAGAGTTCTCCATGATCTTCTGAAATTCCTCAAGAGTCCCGCTTTTGATAATGGGTTTTCCGTCTCTTATTTCAACAGAGAAGAACATACCCCCGGGTGTAAGCTCACCCTTGGCCATTTTCTCAGCCATTTTCCTGAGGGTTTCTTCATTCTGCTCCACAAGGTCCTTCATCACTTTCTCGAGCTGCTCCCTAAAGTCGCCGCCATATCTAGCGCTGGCAAAACCTCGTAGGTCTGTTCCACAGGAGGCACACTTAAGTACCTCTTTATCGACCTTGGAGCCACAAACAGGACAGTAATTTAGCCTCATGTCAACCTTAGTGCCCATAGTAACATCAAAAACCTTTTATTTCAGCAACCGATAACCATCCCTAAAATGGCCGCGATAGTTTAGTGGTTAGAATAGGGGACTGTGGATCCCCTGACCCGGGTTCGATTCCCGGTCGCGGCCCTTTTGCCCGGGACCTTTCCTTTTTTTTAAAACAATATTGAATGATCAATTATCTCAAGTCATCTCCTTAATAATCCTCCCTTTTCATCAAAAAAGGTGATTTCTGTAGAGTAGAAAAGAGCATCTTATGCTATTTGTAAGATTTTGCTACTCCTGGGCATTATGAAAGCCTTATCCAGTGTTTTTTAATAATATATTACATGTTAACCTGGACATTAGGGAGAGCCTCACAAGCTATGGTTCACCCTTCGGCAATTGGCGGGAACCATAGGAAAGTTTTATATTTGACAACGTTATAATTGCCGGTACTATTGGAGCATGGCCACAGAGGCGTCGGCCCGGAAGCCGTGCAACGCGGATTATGATGGGTTGTACTCCAAGGCCATGGTACATCTCGTAATGGAGACTCGAACAACGAGCTTCGGGTCCGACGTAAACTCGATAGCGGTGAAATCCAGCCAATTCCTTTTAAATTCCGGTTGATCCTGCCGGAGGTCACTGCTATTGGGGTTCGACTAAGCCATGCAAGTCGACTGGTCTTCGCGACCAGGGCGGACGGCTCAGTAACACGTGGGCAACCTACCCTCAGGTCAGGGATAACCCCGGGAAACTGGGGATAATACCTGATAGGTAAAGACATCTGGAAGGAGTCTTTGCCCAAAGCTCCGGCGCCTGAGGATGGGCCTGCGGCCGATTAGGTTGTTGGCGGTGTAACGGACCACCAAGCCTAAGATCGGTACGGGCACTGGGAGGTGGAGCCCGGAGATGGGGGCTGAGAAAAGGCCCCAGGCCCTACGGGGCGCAGCAGGCGCGAAAACTCCGCAATACGCGCAAGCGTGACGGGGGGACCCCAAGTGTCATGCCTTCGGGTATGACTTTTGCAGAGTGTAAAAAGCTCTGCGAATAAAAGCTGGGTAAGACCGGTGCCAGCCGCCGCGGTAACACCGGCAGCTTGAGTGGTGACCACTATTATTGGGCCTAAAGCGTCCGTAGCCGGTTCTGTAAGTCCTTGGGTAAATCCACCCGGTTAACGGTTGGCCTCCCAGGGATACTGCAGAACTTGGGAACGAGAGAGGTCGGAGGTACTCCGGGGGTAGCGGTGAAATGCTGTAATCCCCGGGGGACCACCAGTGGCGAAGGCGTCCGACCAGAGCGTGTCCGACGGTGAGGGACGAAAGCCAGGGGAGCGAACGGGATTAGATACCCCGGTAGTCCTGGCCGTAAACGCTGCCCGCTAGGTGTTGCACGCTCTACGGGGGCGTGCAGTGCCGAAGCGAAGGTGATAAGCGGGCCGCCTGGGAAGTACTACCGCAAGGTAGAAACTTAAAGGAATTGGCGGGGGAGCACCACAAGGGGTGAAGTCTGCGGTTTAATTGGATTCAACGCCGGAAATCTCACCGGGGGCGACGGCAGGATGAAGGCCAAGCTAACGACTTTGCTGGACGAGCCGAGAGGAGGTGCATGGCCGTCGTCAGCTCGTACCGTGAGGCGTCCTGTTAAGTCAGGCAACGAGCGAGACCCGTGCCCCTAGTTGTCAGCGATTCCCTTCGGGGAAGGCGGTCACACTAGGGGGACCGCTTGCGACAAGCAAGAGGAAGGAGCGAGCGACGATAGGTCAGTATGCCCCGAATCTCCCGGGCTACACGCGGACTGCAATGGCCGGGACAATGGGTCCCGACTTCGAAAGAAGGAGGAAATCCCTAAACCCGGTCGTAGTTCGGATCGAGGGCTGTAACTCGCCCTCGTGAAGCCGGAATCCCTAGTAATCGCGTCTCACTACGGCGCGGTGAATATGTCCCTGCTCCTTGCACACACCGCCCGTCACACCACCCGAGTGAGGTCGAGGCGAGGCATCGTCCGTTGGGCGATGTCGAGTCTGGGTTTCGCGAGGGGGGTGAAGTCGTAACAAGGTAACCGTAGCGGAAGCTGCGGTTGGATCACCTCCTGAGAAATAGTAAAAAATAAAGGGAGTTGGCTGGACACCAGGGCTATCGAGTTTCGTCTATACTCTTCGCTTAGAAAATTGAGCGAAGAGCATCCATAGGGCCCGTAGCTCAGTTGGAAGAGCGCCCGCTTTGCAGGCGGGAGGCCACGGGTTCAAATCCCGTCGGGTCCATTCATCTAACACGATGCAGCCCGCGAGGCAAGGCTCACGGGTGAAGAGGTTGAGTTGTCTCATATGAGGCGATTGTGAGACCCTGCATAGGCCAGACAGAGCGCAATTCAAGCTAGTGCTCCAGTAGAGACAGGACACTAGACGCCGCCTAGGGGATGGCTTGGCTCATAACGCCGATGAAGGGCGTGACAAGCTGCGAAAAGCCCGGGCTAGGTGCATGTAGCCTTTGAACCCGGGATTCCCGAATGGGACTCCCTACCTGGGGAAACCCAGGTAATTCGCATCCGCGAAGGGGAACGCGGGGAATTGAAGCATCTTAGTACCCGCAGGAAAAGAAACCAACCGGGATGCCGTGAGTAAAGGCGATCGAAAGCGGCACAGGGCAAACCGAATTTCTCTGGGAAACCAGGGAAAGATGTGGGGTTGACATGCCATTATGCGGCCCCCCTTGGTGAAGCCGAAGTTCCCTGGAAAGGGACGCCATAGAGGGTGATAGCCCTGTAGGCGTAAGCCAAAGGGTCGCGGCATGTCGAGAGTAGCATGGGCTGGATATCCCGTGCGAAGTTGGGAGGCACCGACTTCCAACCCTAAATACGTTATGAGACCGATAGCAAAGTAGTACCGTGAGGGAAAGCTGAAAAGTACCCCTGGCAGGGGGTGAAAAGAGCCTGAAACTAGGCGGCTACAGCCCGTTGCGGCGCGGAAGGGCTGAGTCTCCTCGAAGGAAACTGTCGTGAGGCAGGAGTACGAGGGGAGAGGACCAGTGTCGCAACGTCCGTTTTGAAAAACGGGGCGGGGAGTTTACGGCTATGGCGAGGCTAAGGGCTAGAAACCCGGAGCCACAGCGAAAGCGATTTTCCGCATACCTGCTTCGGCGGGTAGAGGGAAGGGGTGTGAAAGTGCCCCAAGTCATGGCCGTAAGATCCGAAACCAGTCGATCTAGCCCTGGGCAGGGTGAAGTCTCCCGAAAGGGAGGTGGAGGCCCGCTTCCGGTGTTGACATGCAAATCACTCGGGTGACCTGGGGCTAGGGGTGAAAGGCCAATCAAGACTGGTGTCAGCTGATTCCTCTCGAAATGTGTCGCAGCACAGCCCGGCCGGAGGTAGACGGCGATGTAGAGCACCGATTGGGTGTGCAGGGGGCGAGAGCCCTCGGCACTCTGTCGAACTCCGAAGTCGCCGCCGCCGTAGATGGCTGGAGTGAGGGCGTGGGGGTAAGCTCCATGTCCGAGAGGGGAATAACCCCGACCGGGGTTAAGGTCCGTAAATGCCAGCTAAGTACTAAATAGAAAAGGTGTTCTCGGCCCCAGACAGTGGGGAGGTAGGCTTAGAAGCAGCCACCCTTTAAAGAGTGCGTAACAGCTCACCCACCGAGGCCGAGGGCCCTGAAAATCGACAGGGTTAAGCTGGCTACCGATACCTCGGAGGTCCGCAAGGACATCTGGTAGAGAGGCGTCCTGTTCGGGCAGAAGCTGGGGCGTGAGTTCCAGTGGACCGTGCAGGATTGAGAATCCCGCTAGTAGTAGCAGCAAAGACGGGTGAGAATCCCGTCCGCCGAAGGGGCAAGGCTTCCTCAGCAATGTTCGTCAGCTGAGGGTTAGTCGGTCCTAAGCCTGTCCGTAACTCGAGACAGGCGAAAGGGAAACGGGTTAATATTCCCGTACCACGAGGGTACGTGCGGTAACGCAAGTTCGGCTCCTGACACCTCGGGGTAGGTGGAATGGGACCGTCGTCCTATCCAAGCGTATAAGCCTGGGGAGACTCGTAATGAGGAGAACCAGGTGAAAGCGCGATGGGGTCTCCGTAAGGAGGCTTCCGCTGAGCCCTGGGGTCCGTGAAAAAGGAGTCGGAAAGGATCCCTCGTGTCCGTACCTAGAACTGACACAGGTGCCCCTAGCTGAGAAGGCTAAGGCGTGTCGGAGTAACGCAGCAGAGGGAACTCGGCAAATTAGCCCCGTATCTTTGGTAGAAGGGGTGCCTGCCCTGCGAAGGGGCAGGTCGCAGTGACAAGGGGGCTTCGACTGTTTAATAAAAACATAGGTAACCGCTAGCCCGTAAGGGTGTGTACGGTTACTAACTCCTGCCCAGTGGCGGTACGTCAAAACCCGGTACAACGGGTCGAAGCGCCGCTAAACGGCGGGGGTAACTATAACCCTCTTAAGGTAGCGTAATACCTTGCCGCTTAATTGGCGGCTTGCATGAATGGATGAACGAGAGCCCCACTGTCCCCTGCTGCGGTCCGGTGAACCTGTTGTGCTGGTGCACAGACCAGCGACTCCCAACGGGTAAAGAAGACCCCGTGGAGCTTTACTGCAGCCTGTCGTTGAGGTATGGCCATGGGTGTAGAGCGTAGGTAGGAGCCGTCGAAGTACCCGCGCCAGCGGGTATGGAGGCGCCGGTGGAACACTACCCACTTGTGGCTGTACCCCTAACCTCTTCGGAGGGACATCGATAGGTGGGCAGTTTGGCTGGGGCGGCACCCCCCTGAAAAAATATCAGGGGGGCTCTAAGGTCGGCTCAACCGGGTCAGGAATCCGGTGTAGAGTGCAAGGGCAAAAGCCGGCTTAATTGGAATCCGCTCAGAGAGGATTCCAATCGCGAAAGCGTGACCTAGCGAACCTCCGTGTGCTCCTCGGTGGGGCCCGGAGATGACAGAAAAGCTACCTCGGGGATAACTGAGTTGTCGCGGGCAAGAGCTCACATCGACCTCGCGGCTTGCTACTTCGATGTCGGCTCTTCCTATCCTGGGTGTGCAGCAGCACCCAAGGGTGGGGTTGTTCGCCCATCAAAAGGGATCGTGAGCTGGGTTTAGACCGTCGTGAGACAGGTTAGTTTTTAACTGTTGGGAGTGTTGGTTGCCTGAGGGGAAGGTCCATCTAGTACGAGAGGAACGGTGGGCCGCGGCCTCTGGTCTATCGGTTGTCCGACAGGGCACGCCGAGCAGCTACGCCGCATGCGGATAAGAGCTGAAGGCATCTAAGCTCGAAGCCGCCCTCGAAAATAGGCAACCGCTTTCCACCACTATGACGGGGCAGGCGACTGCAACGTCCGGTGGAAACGAAGACACCCGTAGAAGACGGGGTTGATAGGGCCGGGGTGTAAGTACGGAGCTTCGGCGACGTATTCAGCCCGCGGCTACTAATAGTCTAAGGTGTCCTGTTTTGAAAAAGCGCTGGCTTGAGCGTCAGATCTGTCTGGCCTGTGCAGGGTCCTTATTCTCTTCTTTTATTCTGGCCCAATAGCCACTTTTTTCACTGATAACCTTTTTAAGGCGGCCTATTAAAATAAGGTGGTGCAATGAATCGAGCCGAGGTGCTAGCGGAGGCATTGCCCTATATAGAGGAGTTTCAGGGCAGCTATATCGTTATCAAGTACGGCGGCCATGCCATGCTCGATGATGAGGCCAAGAACTGGACTATTAGGGATACCATTCTCCTCAAGTACGTAGGGATGAAGCCTATTATTGTCCATGGAGGCGGCCATGAAATAACCAAGGCCATGGAGAAGCTTGGTAAGAAGCCTAAGTTCATAGAGGGTCTGCGGATCACGGACGAGGAGACCCTTGAGATAGCTAAGATGGTTCTGGTGGGCAAGATAAACACCGATATAGTGTCAAGGCTCAACGCCTTCGGCTGCAGGGCCGCCGGGATTTCAGGTAAAGACGGCAGGCTCCTTATAGCCAAAAAGAAGGCCCCTCAAAAGGTGGTAACTGAGAAAGGTGAGAGAGAGATTGACCTCGGCCTGGTGGGCGAGGTGGAGGCGGTTAACACAGAGATAATCGACATACTAACTTCCCAGGGATATGTCCCCGTAGTTTCGCCGATAGGGCTGAGCAAAGACGGGAGCAGCCTTAATCTAAACGCAGACACTGTGGCAGGGGAGATTGCCCATGCGTTAAGGGCTAAGAAGCTTCTTATCCTAACAGATGTGCCCGGGGTGATGAAGGATATCAATAGGAAGGACACCCTTCTGAGGGTCATTAAAGCCCGGGAGGTGCGAGGCCTGATTCATAAGGGGATCATTAAGGGGGCTATGATCCCGAAGGTGGAGGCCTGTCTAAGGGCATTGAAGGGTGGGGTGGAGAAGGCTCACATAATTGACGGCCGGGTAAGGCATGCCCTCCTTCTGGAGCTGTTCACGGATGAAGGGATAGGTACCATGATCCATCCATAAAGGGTAATCTTTTTTAATTTGAGTAAAACAGGGTTTTAGCATGGAAGTAAAAGAAATCGAGCTGAAGGGCCACATCATAGACTCCCTGACACTGCCTAAGGTATTTGATACTATTATGGATCTTGGCGGAGACTTTGAGGTCCTCCAGTTCGATATTGGAAAGCACAAGACAGAGCCGAGCTATGCAAGGATCCTTGTTAAGGGAAAGGATCGGAACTCTCTGGATCAAATCCTCGGAGAACTCCATAAAATCGGCGCCACCATACCGGAGGTAGAGGCCTTAGAGTACGAGAAGGCGCCTAAGGATAAGGCTCTTCCCAGAGACTTTTACTCCACCACTAATCATCCAACCTATGTATACCTGGACGGTCGCTGGATAGCGGTGGAGCGGATGGAGATGGACTGTGTCATAGTCATAGACAGAGAGAATAAAAAAGCCATCTGCACCCCGATTAGCGAAATAAGGAAAGGCGACCTGGTGGTTGTGGGTAAGAAGGGTATTAGAGTTGAGCCGCCGGCCAGGCCCAGGGGATACAGCATATTCGAATTTATGAGGAGCTCCGTGTCATCTGAGAAACCCACCCAGGCCCTGGTTGATCAGATAGTTAGGGAGATCCTGGAGATAAAGGCGAAGGATAAAAAGGTTCTCGCCGTATGTGGCCCGGCCGTGGTGCACACCGGCTCCTCGGAATACGTGGCTGCCCTTATAAGGGAAGGATTCATAGATGTGTTATTCGCCGGGAACGGCTTCGCGGTCCATGACTTGGAGACACAGCTTTATGGAACATCCCTTGGTGTGGATATCAAGAGCAACAGGCCGACAGAAGGAGGGCATAGGAATCATCTTTACACGATAAACGATGTTCTCCTGGCAGGCTCTATCAAGGGGCTCGTGGAAAGCGGTAGGGTAAAGAGCGGAGTTATGTATGAGTGCATACGCAGGAAAATCCCCTTCGTCCTCGCAGGCTCAATACGGGATGACGGCCCCCTCCCAGAAGTTATTACCGACGTTATAGAAGCCCAGAGAGAGATGAGGAAAAACCTGAAAGATGTGGAGCTGGTGCTGATGCTCTCAAGCATGCTCCACTCCATAGCTGTGGGCAATATACTGCCGTCCCATGTGAAAACGATATGCATAGACATAAATCCCGCCACTGTCACGAAGCTCAGTGACAGAGGAACCTCACAGGCTTTGGGCATAGTGACGGATGTAGGCGTTTTTCTGCCTATGCTTGCGAAACAGTTGCTCAAGAGGAAGAGGAAAGCCAGAGCAAAGTGAAACTACATGCATGCAGCATGCAGCCGTGGTCTAGCCTGGTCGAGGACACCGGCCTTCCAAGCCTGTAACCCGGGTTCAAATCCCGGCGGCTGCATCATCATTTTTCCCTAGAGGGTACCAGAAAAAGTAAATATATGCCCCCAGAGAAACACGTCCCAAAAGCCCCGGTAGTGTAGTCCGGTCAATCATGCGGCCCTTTCGAGGCCGCGACACGGGTTCGAATCCCGTCCGGGGCACTCCCATCATCATTAACAATAAGTATTTTAAACGGGACGATTGGGTGGCCAGACGTAAAAAGCGATTGTAGGTGAATCTTATTTATTGTTTTTTTCAGGTGAGACGATGAAATTTGAGGAAATAAACATAGATCCGCTCATTCTTAAAGCGGTTAGAGATTTAGGATATAAAGAGATGACGTTTATCCAGGAGTCTGTGCTTCCCACAGCTCTTGGGGGCATAGATGTCGTCGGTCAGTCCCCAACGGGTTCGGGTAAGACCGCCGCCTTCTCCATCCCCCTGATCCAGGGAGTGGAGAGGGGGAAAGGGGTGCAGGCCATTGTTTTAAGCCCCACGAGGGAGCTGGCCCTGCAGACCACTGACATGATAAAGAAGATGTCGAAGTACAGGAGGGTGGGCGTGGTCACCGTCTACGGGGGTCAGCCCATCAATGTGCAATTCTCGGGGCTGAGAAAGGCGGAGATCGTAGTAGGCACCCCAGGCAGAGTGCTGGACCATCTGAGAAGAGGGACACTCGATCTCTCGAATGTTAAGATGCTGGTCTTGGACGAAGCTGACAGGATGCTGGACATGGGATTCATCCAGGACATATCTAATATTATCCGACACACCCCGAGGAACCGACAGACGATGCTGTTCAGCGCCACCATTCCCAGGGAAATCATGAGGCTCGCGGGGAGATTCATGAAGAGGCCCAAGATATTCAGAGCCAGGGACGATGTGGAGAAGCCTAAGGTCAAGCAGACCTATATAGAGGTTGGGAAGAAGGAGAAGTTCCAAATGCTACTGGCTCTTTTGAAAAGAGAGAATCCGACCTCCGCCATCATTTTCACAAACACGAAGTCAATGGCTGATATCCTGTCAAAGAATCTGTACAGGAACCGCATAAACGCATGGGCCATCCACGGCGGACTGAAGCAGAGCAGAAGAGAGAGGATAATGGAGAGATTCAGGAGGGGGGAGTTCCCCATTCTTGTGGCAACAGACGTAGCGTCTAGGGGCCTTGACATAACAGGTGTTAGCCATATTTTTAATTACGACATCCCTCCCAACGCCGAGGACTACATCCATAGAATCGGGCGAACGGCCAGGGCAGGCAGAACTGGAAGAGCTATCTGCATCCTCTGCCCCGATGGCCATGACAATATGAGGAGGATTCATGCGGAGTATAAAGACGTTAAACCAGAGGTATTCGAGGGCTTTGATCCCAGCGAGTATCCAGGGATCAAATTCCGAGTTGGAAGGCGCGGACCCAAAAACGGTAAAAAATACCACGGAAAAGGGGTGCCAAGATTCCGGGGCAGAAGGAGGTCTCTGCCCTTCGGATCTCCGATGCCTAAGTGGTAGCTTTTATGGATTAGCCGATACAGCTATTTCCCGGTCAGGGCTTTCTTAATGCTCTCAGTATAAGGAGGCCTCAGAACTCCCTTCTCCGTTATTATCCCCGCAACATACTCGTTGGGGGTAACGTCGAAGGCAGGGTTAAGAGTCTCTGCGCCGTCTGGCACGAATCTCTTCCCTGCGATAAATGCAACTTCCTTTCCGTCCCTGTACTCTATAGGGATGTCCATCCCTGTTTCTATTTCTGGATCTATGGTGGATGTGGGTGCCGCCACGTAGAAGGGTATATCGTGCTCCCTCGCAAGTATGGCAACTCCATAGGTTCCTATCTTATTCGCTACGTCGCCGTTGGCCGCGATTCTATCGGCTCCCACTATAACCTTTGTTATCCCGTGCCTGGCCATGGCAAAGGCCGCGGCATTGTCGGGGATGACTGTCACTGGAATGCCTTCCTGAACCATTTCAAAGGCCGTGAGCCTTGCACCCTGGAGAAGAGGCCTTGTCTCGTCGGCGAACACCCTGATTTTCTTCCCCCTCCTCCAGGCCTCCCTTATAACCCCCAATGCTGTGCCGTATCCGGCCGTGGCCAGAGCTCCGGCGTTGCAGTGGGTTAAGATAACGTCACCTTCCTTTATCAACTCGGCCCCGTATGCCGCCATCTTCTCCTCTCCCGCCCTGTTCTCCTCATATATCCTTAAGGCCTCTTTCACCACATCCTCCCAGGGCTTATCGGAATCCTGGGCTTTCCTGAGCACCCTGTCCATGGCCCAGAACAGATTAACAGCCGTGGGTCTTGTTTTTGCGATGTATTCTCTGGCCCTCTCGAGTTCCTTGAAAAAATCTCCCAGGGGCTTGTTCACATGCTGAAGGGCGGTAAGGGCGAGGGCAAAGGCGGCCGTGACTCCCAGTGCCGGGGCCCCTCTAACCCTCAGCATTTTAATGGCTTCTGCTATGCACTCCAAATCCTCGCACTGGATGTATTTGATCTCTAGGGGAAGCTTGGTCTGGTCAAGGATCACAACCTTGCCGTCACGGAATTCAACTGGCTCCATATGACCATAGTTTTTTATTATAAGGCCATAAAAAGCTATTGACATGGAGACCGTCGGAATAACGGTGTTTGCCCGAGATAGGAAGGGACTTCTCAGGGATCTGTCCAGTGTAATAGCGCAGCACCAGGGCAACATCACATACATCCAGCAGTTCCTCCTCAAAGACGAGGTCCAGGTATACTTTGAGCTCGAAGAAGTGGATGACCTGGAGGCCCTTCAGAAAGATCTTTTAACAGTCGAGAATGTCACATCTGTGGAGGTATTCAGGCCCTTTGAAGAGATATACGGGAAGAGGGTCATAGTTATTGGGGGCGGAGCCCAGGTGGCCCAGGTTGTCCTCGGAGCCGTGAGCGAGGCAGACCGCCACAACCTCCGGGGCGAGAGGATCAGCGTCGACACGATACCCCTGGTCGGTGAAGACAAGCTGTCTGAGGCTGTTAGGGCTGTCGGAAGGCTGCATAGAGCCGCGGTCCTCGTTCTGGCGGGATCCTTAATGGGGGGGGAGGTTACCAAGGCGGTTAGAGAGCTCCGCCTGGAATACGGGATCCCCGTTATTTCATTGAATATGGCGGGCAGTGTCCCCGATGAATGTGATCTTGTTGTTTCTGATCCTGTGCAGGCTGGGGTAATGGCCGTTATGCACGTCGCGGAAACCGCGGAGTTCGATATAAGGAAGGTTGGGCAGAAAAAGTTCTAATTCATACCCTCCTGATGTCCATGCTCATGTCAAGCCACTTAACGCCTGTCGTTATATGGCCCATAGAGATATAGTCAGGACCCAGGCTGGCATAGCTCTCCAGATTCTCTGGTGTGACGCCTCCGCTGATCTCAATTTTTACTTTGTCCCTGAACCCGTGGGCTATCAGATAATCCATAATCTCCTTTATCTCCCCAGGTGAGAGATTGTCCAGCATCACCATGGTTGCCCCCGCTCTGCACGCTGTTATGGCTTCATCGAGGCTCGTTACCTCCACCTCTATCTCCATTTCCCCAGCTTTTTCCTTTGCCAGAGACACCGCCTCTTCGAGGCCTACTAAGGCGATGTGATTATCTTTTATAAGGAAGGCGCTGGCTAAGTCGAGGCGGTGGGGATATCCTCCGCCAACAGCTATCGCCCTCTTCTCGAAGTATCTAAAGCCGGGGGTTGTCTTCCTAGTCCCAGCAAGCAGCACCCCGTATTTCTTACAAATCTTAGAGAGCCTCCTGGTCTCCGACGCAATGCCGCTCATCCGCATAAGAATATTTAGGACCATCCGCTCCAAACTCAAGATCTTGGCGGCATCTCCCCTGATGAGCAGGACAGTGTCACCTTTTTCCACCACGTCGCCGTCGCGGAGGAGGGGTTTGCATTTTAGTTTGTAGTGCTCGAGGATGGTCACACACTCCTCCAGGCCCGCAATTACCCCGGGAGAATTAGAGGATACGCGGCCCTCTACTGTTATCGCGTCTCTCAAAACTGCCTCAGTTGTTATGTCGCCTCGTCCCAGGTCTTCCTCTACCAATCGGAGCAGCTTA
>Ga0256830_1000645_pt1 | contig 26311 bp, 25 predicted proteins | sample 128326metaG_FD_190537 | JGI IMG/M metagenome (GOLD analysis project Ga0256830, IMG submission 190537) | Hydrothermal vent microbial communities from Lau Basin, Pacific Ocean - 128-326 | ecosystem: Environmental > Aquatic > Marine > Hydrothermal vents | place: Pacific Ocean: Lau Basin | collected... | reverse complement strand
CGCGGAACACAAGGCCAAAGAAGAAGGCCAGGACGTGATCATGGTGCGCCCCTTCACCAAACCGGACGACGTTCACGGGATGCTGGCCGCCAAAGGCATCCTGACCAGCGAGGGCGGGGCCACCTCGCACGCGGCCGTGGTCGCCCGGCAGTTCGGCGTGCCCTGCGTGGTGGGGGCCTCCGCGGTGCGCATCGACCTGGAAAACCGGCGCATGGCCGCCAACGGCATCACCGTCGAAGAGGGCGATTACGTCTCGGTGGACGGCACTACCGGGGAGGTGTACGTCGGCCAGATCGACACCATCGCGCCCAAACTGGAGGAGCAGACCGACCTGCTCACCCTGCTGGGGTGGGCCGATGAGATCGCGGCGGTGGATGGCATCCGCACCGCGCCCGAAGGCTGGCCGACCCGCGGCTTGCAGGTGTGGGCCAACGCCGACTACCCTGAAGACGCCCGCCGCGCCCGCGCCTATGGCGCGCAGGGCATCGGCCTGTGCCGCACCGAGCACATGTTCTTCGAGCAGGAACGCCTGCCCATCGTGCAGCAAATGATCCTGGCCGGGGATGATTTGGAAACCCGCCAGGCCGCGCTCGACAAACTGCTGCCTTTCCAGCGGCAGGATTTCGACGGCCTGTTCGAGGCCATGAGCGGCCTGCCCGTCATCATCCGCCTGATCGACCCGCCGCTGCACGAGTTCATGCCCGACGAGCACGAATTGCTCGAAGAAGTGATTGCCGCGCGCCTCAAAGGCCAGCCGGACGAAGAAAAAGAGCACCTGCTCGCCAGCATCCAGGCCCTGCACGAGAGCAACCCGATGATGGGGCTGCGCGGGGTGCGCCTGAGCGTGATGATCCCGGAGATCGTCTCCATGCAGGTGCGCGCCATCTTCGAGGCCGCCTCCGACGCCAAGCTGCGCGGCTTCGAACCCAAGCCCGAGGTGATGATCCCCCTCACCGGCCACGTCAACGAGCTGAAAGTCATCCAACCCAAACTGGAAGAGATCGCCAAAAAGGTGATGGAAGAAAAAGGCGTGCAGTTCGAGTACAAATTCGGCACTATGATCGAAATCCCGCGCGCCGGCCTGACCGCAGACCAGATCGCGGAGGTGGCCGAGTTCTTCTCCTTCGGCACCAACGACCTGACCCAGTTCACCTTCGGGTACAGCCGCGACGACGCAGAACGCAACTTCCTGGTCAAGTACATCGAGGAAGGCATCCTGGAAGTCAACCCCTTCCAGACCATCGACCGCGCCGGGGTGGGACAGTTGATGAAGGTGACGGTCGAAAAGGGACGCGCCACCCGGCCCGACCTGGAGTGCGGCATCTGCGGCGAGCACGGCGGGGACCCGGACTCGATAGAGTGGTGTCACCTGATCGGGCTGAACTACGTCAGTTGTTCCCCCTTCCGCGTGCCCATCGCCCGGCTGGCCGCCGCGCAGGCCGCGGTCAAGTATCGCAACTGACTTTCGCCGGGGAACCGTTTTCATCGGGCACCCATCGCCGGCCACTCCCTACACAACCTGAGTTGCGGATAAGAAAGCTTTTTACCCGGTTGTCATTGCGAGCCGCGATAGCGGCGAAGCAATCTCCCATCGTGGGCTGTGAAGGAGATGGCTTCAGGGCTTCGCCCCTCGCCATGACACAAACGAGTGTTATCCGCAACTGAGGTTACACACCAAAACACCCCCTCACGCCTGGTGAGGGGGTGTAACTTTTGGGCGGCCCCAGGACTAAGGAGCGACTACCGTGAGCGTGGCGCGCATCCCGTCTTCGAAGTGCGAGCCGTTGTCCAGAAAGCAGCCGATGATCCAGGTGCCTACTTTGTCTTCCGGCACGGTGAACTCCAGGATGGTGGTGCCGCTGCTGGGATTGGACATCAGCATGAAGCCGCCATGTTCTTCACCCTCTTCTTCCATGCCTTCTTCGCCCATGCCTTCTTCGCCCATGCCTTCGCCCATGTCCATACCTTCCATACCCTCTATACCCATGAGCATCACTCCTTGTCCGAGTGTGATGTTGCCGGCCACATCAATGCCCTCGAAGAAGTCGTCCTCAAACCCAATGGGTGCGCCATCGGAGCTTCTGTAGGCCACTTCGCTGCCAATCATAAACTCATGGCTTTTCTCTCCCTGGTTTTGGACGATCAGCCGCACGGGTTGGCCCGCGGTGAGCACGATGTTTTCCGGCGAAAACCGCATGGCGCCTTCCTGATCGATTTGCACGATAACGATCTCGCCAGATGGGTCCGGCGTAACCGGGGCTGGAGCGCAGGCGAATAGCAACAACGCGGCAACGGTGATGACGAGGATGATTTGCAATTTTCTTTTCATAGTTCTGACTCCTTGCTTGTGAGTGGTCCCTGACATGATGTCGAGTGCGCTACTCGCCATCATTGGCATTCGCGTTGTCCATGTCCATCTCATCCGAATCATTCATATTCATGCCGCCCGAGTCGTTCATGTCCATCTCACCCGAGTCGTTCATGTCCATCTCACCCGAGTCGTTCATGTCCATCTCACCTGGATTGTTCATATCCATATCCATGTTCATATCCATTTGAGACATGGCCGCAACCCATTCATCGAATTCCTGACGTTCTAAGATAACCAATGAGGTGCGCATGCGAGCGTGGCCAGTGCCGCACAGCTCAGCACATTGCACTCGCACATTACCATCGCTCTCGAACGATCCGGTTTCGGTGGTGGTGACGTACATCACCGTCTCCAACCCCGGGACGGCATCGATCTTCATTCGGAAAGCCGGGATCCAAAAGGAGTGAATGATGTCGGTAGAGGTCACGCTGAATTTAATGCGCGTGTCCACCGGCAACACCAGCTCGGTGGCGTTGCGTAGCGTGATGCCGTATTGCGGGTAGGTGAAATCCCAATTCCATTTTTCGGCTACTACCTCAACTTCGAGATCGGCAACAGGTCGGTCACGGATGGCAGCCAACCCGGTGATCCCGGGATGCACCAGGATAGTTATCGCCAGCAGAGACGTGACGCCCAACCAGATCATGTACGCCGTACTCACGCTGCGTTCGGATGGCACCGTGACCTTCGCCTCCCCGCGGTCGCGAAAACGGAAGACGCTGTATACCAACGCGGCCACCACAAAGGTGAAGACCGGAATGGACATCACGATCAGAAATTCCAACGCTTCGTCGATCAGTTCTCCTTCCTCGGAGGCCAGGTACGGTATCATCATATCCCCAATTGCAGGGGCCAATATCATCCCGATCAGCGTCAGCGCAAACCACAGGATACCGGCGTTGATAAAGTCTTTGCGCATTTTCTTCCTCCTCTTTCTATTATGGGCCCATCAAGTACAGGATAGGATATACGAAAACCCAGACAACATCTACGAAGTGCCAGTAGATAATACCGCCCTGCGCTCCCCAGTAATCCTCGGCGGAATAGCGTCCCTGCTTGCCCTGCACAAAAGCGATTCCCAGCACGATCAGGCCGGTCAGGACATGGAAGGCGTGCATACCGGTGATCACATAGAACAGGGTGCCATAGCCGGTGGAGATGGGGGCGAAGTGACGCGCTTCCGGCCATTCGATCAACACCACGATCAGCAGGAACGCCAACCCCAAGATGATGGTGATCCCCAGATTGCGCAAAAAACCGCGCTGATCCCCGCGCGAGATCAGCACCTCTGCCCGGTTGGCGGTAAAACTACTGATCAACAGCAGAAGGGTAATGCCCAATCCCAGCTCTTGATTCAACTCCTCCGGCCGGTTGACCCCCTGCATCACAAAGCGAGTGAACAACAAGGCAATGAAAATCATGCTCTCCGACAGGATGAAGAGCCACAACCCGATCTTACGGGTGACAAGCTGGTATTTGTAATCGCTGGTGGAAACAGACATTAGTGATCTCCTTCTCCGTCAGCAATCGCTCGGATGTGCATGTAATAGTCCAAAATCAGTGCGGCTTTGGCGATCATGATCAACGCCAGGGAGGGCACCGTGTCCTCTAACCCGACGGCAACCCAAAATTCGAGCAAGGTGAGCACTAACAGACCGCCAAAAACGCGAACCCCTCTCGAAAGGCCGTTGCCAGAATGTGTATTTTTCATCTCGTCCTCCTGATAATTAGTCCGCCGCTGCGGGATGCGCGTGGGGAACCATCGCGTGTTGGGATTCCGGATCGTGATAATCGTAGGGGTGCCCGACCACGGTAGGAATCTCGTGGAAGTTGTGTTCAATGGGCGGCGAAGAAGTCTGCCATTCCAGCGTGCGCGCCTCCCAGGGGTTGTCGGCGGCTTTCTCGCCGCGCACCCAGGACACCACCATGTTGTACACGAAGACCAGGAAGCTGCCTCCCAAGAAAAAGGCCGCCATGCTGACCCAGGCGTTCACCCCAGCCAGTTCGGGGATGTAGTCTGCGATGCGGCGGTTCATACCGTTGTACCCCAGCCAGAACATGGGCAGGAACACGGCATTGAAGCCCAGGAACATCCACCAAAAGTGCAGCTTGCCCAGTTTTTCGTTATACATGCGCCCGGTGATCTTCGGGAACCAGTAGTAGATACCGGCAAACAGCGCGAAGATTTCGCCACCCACAATGGTGTAGTGGAAGTGCGCCACCACCCAATAGGTGTCGTGCAGCTGGAGATCGGTGGGCACATCTGCGTTGAAGATGCCGGTAATGCCGCCGATCAAGAAGTTGAACACCACCGCGAGCGCGAACAGCATCGGGGTGGTCAGGCGCAGGCGCCCGCCCCAGATGGTGCCCAACGCGGCCAGAAACACCAGCCCGGTCGGGATGGAGATCATCTCGGTGGCGATCATGAAGGGCACGGTCATCCAATCGGGCATACCGCTGGTGAACATGTGGTGCGCCCAAACGGTCGCGCTGAGGAAGATGATCCCGAAGAAACCGCCAATAGCCCATTTGTAGCCGTAGAGCGGCTTGCGGGAAAAGTGGGTGATCACCTCCAACATGATTCCCAGTCCCGGCACGATCATCACGTAAACCGCCGGGTGGGAGTAAATCCAGAAGATGTTTTGGTAAAGGAGCGCGCCACCGCCCTGGTCTGGGGCGAAAAAGGACGTTCCTATGGCACGGTCCAGAATGGTCATCAAGAGAGCGGTGAAAACGAATTGGGTGAAGATCAGGCTCAAGATGGAGGTGCCGAAAACGCTCCAGGTAAAAATGGGCAGCCGGCCCCAGGTCATTCCGGGGGCGCGCAATCGGATGACGGTCACCAGAATGTTCAACCCACCCAAAACGGATGAGAACCCCAACGTCATAAACGCCAGTAGGACGAGCAGTTTGCCGGTGCCGATGCCGGTACTGAGGGGCGGGTAGGCGGTCCAGCCATAATCGAAGCCATAGTTGTTAGCGGGCAAGAAGTTGGCCGCCAGGATCAGAAACACAACCGGCGGGGTGGTCCAGTAGCTGAGGGCGTTCATGCGCGGGAAGGCCATGTCCTCCGCGCCGATCTGCAAAGGCAACACATAATTGCCAAACGCGCCGATCACCGCAGAGAGCGCCACCGCAATCATGAAAATGCCGTGGGTGCTCATGATGGTGTTGTACTGTTTGGGGGTGAGCACATCCATGCCGGGCCGCATCAGCTCAAAACGAAAGACCATGGCAAACGCACCCGCCAGCAGGAACAAAATCACGAAAGTCACCAGATATTGCACCCCGATGACCTTGTGATCCACCGAAAACATGAAATACCGTTTCCAGCCGTGGGATTCCATGGTGGGCGTAGGCTTATTCTCCAAACCGAACCAACCACGCGCCCAGTGGTCCCACACACCAACGCCCAGCAGCCAGCCACTAAAGAAAAACGCGTAGCCGACTGCCACGGCCAGGTCGGAACCGCGGGCGCCGCCCAAAAGGACAACCAGCCAATAGCCGATCAAAAAGCCGACGATTCCAGAAATCAATCCTTTGATCCATGACATATGTTCTGCCTCCTTCCAAGATTGGGCTTAGAATTTTTGCAACTGCTCAACCGGTAAGTTACGCTGAGATCCTCCGGGCAACGCTGTGCCTGCTGTGTGTAACTGGCAGTCGAACAGTTACCTTCTCAACAAAGTTGCACTTCTCTTTCACGGTTATGGGATGCTGTCGCCGATTTTGAGCACGCTGATCAACCGCTCGACGGATGGCTCGTCCACATGCTCCCGGCGGTAAATTTGCATACCTTCCTCGTCCAGATTGAGGCTGACAATGCGCACCTGCTCGGCAGGAGTGGTCAATAGCTGCGAGAGCATTTCAGAGTGCGCGGCGGGGTCTCCTTGCTGCTCGACAACCACCACATCGGCGCGGTAACGTATTTGCTCGTCCACTTCGTCCAGAGAGCAGGCCTCGCCAATCAAAATGAGCGCATTATCTTTACCCAATATGCGCTTCAGCCCCTCCCGAAAGAGAGCATTCGGCGAGATGATGAGCACATGTGTAGGGGACATAGGCGCGCTCTCTGTAAGGGTGCCAAAACGAACAAAAGTTAATGATAGAACTTACGCACTTGAAAAGTCGCACCCGGACCTCACAGGTCTCAAAGTGCATGGAGACGCCCGGGTGCAATCTATTTTGGGTAAAATCTTTCTGCATCGTGTGGTAGTAGACCTGTGAGGTCTCAACTGCGTAAGTACTGTTAATGAAATATAAAGGTTTTATGAGCGAATCGGTAGTGTATTTTTGGATGACAGACGGTGTAATTTGAATCGAAAAACGGGCGACAAATGTTGTCGCCCGTTTGGATGACCCGCACACCCCCTGATTAGCGTGTGCGATGGAGCAGCCCAAGCGAGGCTGCACGAGCCACCGCCTCGGCGCGGTTGGCCGCCTTGAGTTTCTTCAAAATGCGATTGACATAGGTTTTGACCGTATTCTCGGAGATGACCAGCGCGGCAGCGATCTGGTAGGTGGTCGCGCCCTGCGCCAATAGGGTGAGCACCTCATACTCGCGCGCGCTCAAGCGCACGCCAGAGGTGGAGGGGCGCGAGTGCGCGGCAGCCCGCATCACGGTAGGCACCACCTCCGGGGAGAGCGCACCATGCCCGGCCACCACTTGCCGGATAGCCTGGCACAATTCCTGAGGGCGGGTGTTCTTCAACAAATAGCCATCCGCGCCGGCTTGCAGCGCAGCGATCAAGTCCTGATCCTTGTCCGAAACGGTGAGCATCAACACCTTCGCGCCTGCCTGCGCTTTCAGTTGGCGCACCGCCTCGATTCCATCCCCCTGAGGCATGTGAACGTCCATCAGCGCAATGTGAGCCTGGCGTTCCCGGTAGAGGCGCACCGCCTCCGGCCCGCTGCTCGCCTCTCCGGCCAGCACAAAATCCGGCTGCTCGCGCAAAATTTCCACCAACCCTCTGCGAAACAGTTCGTGATCGTCGGCCACAATGATACGGATAGAGTCACTCATGAAGCTGCCTCTCCACCAGGCGGCGCACCGGCATTCTCAACACCACCTGGGTGCCCTCCCCGGCGCGGCTGACAATTTGAAAATCGGCATCCAACAACTCAGCCCGCTCGCGCATAATGCGCAACCCGTACCGCGCAACACGCGGCACGTCCTCTGGGTTGAAACCGCAACCATCATCCACAATGCGCAAGGTCAACCAATCCTGATCCAGTTGCCAGTCAACCCAGGCTCGTGAGGCGCCCGAATGTTTGCGCACGTTGCCAAGCGCCTCCTGGAGAATACGAATCAGTTGCACCTGGACTGCTAGCGGCAGCTCGATGTCAGGTAACGGGTTGGTTGTCACCGCCATACCGCTCAGATGCTGAAAATCCGACAAAACTTGCGGCACCCAATCGTGCAGCCCCTCCCCGCGGGGTTGCAGGCGCAAACCATCGATGGCTTCACGCGCGTCGGTGTAAGCTTCGTCGATCAAGGTTTGCAGTTCCGCCAGGGCCGGGGGGACACGCTCGCTTTCGCCGCGCTCGAACCACGCCTGGATTTGGGCTATGCGCAGCTGTAGGTACCCCAGCGTTTGCGCCAGCCCGTCGTGAATCTCACGCGCCAGCCGGGCGCGCTCCGACAACACCACCCGCCCCTCGGCTTGCAGGTACAACCGGTGATTCTCCACCAGCAGCCCCGCCTGCCCCGCAACCGCGGCTACCAACTGCACCTGGCGCCGCGAAAACGTGTGCGGCGCGGCAGACCACAAGGCCATACACCCCAACAACTCCTGTTCTGTGTTCATCGGCGCGATCAAGAGCGAGCCAATCTCGTTATTTCCGCCCGCCTGCTGCGCCAGATCGCTGATCACAATCGGCGTGCTGGTCTCAAAGGCGCTGTTTGCCAGGCCCCGCACCAGACCGAGCGCATCTCCCAGCGGTTGCCCTGCCTGAGTCAGAAACTTCAATCGTCGCTCCCCAGACTCTGCCAGAAACAGCACACCTCCCGCCATCTCCAGGGCGGCCACCACGTGTTCCAAAACGCCGTTCAGTTCGTTGTGCAGGTTTTCCGGTTCGCGGACGCGTTGCAAATGATAGAGAGTGTCCAACTCTCGCGAGCGCAGGTACATGCTTTCCAGCGCCAGGGACATCTCTTGCGCCAGCGCGTGCAACAAGATTCGTTGGCGCTCGTCCGGGCTGTCCGAATTTGCCAGCAAGATGTTCAACACGCCGTAATTGCGCTTTCCGCGGGTCAGTCTCAAGCAATACACCTTTTCTACCCCAACTTCCAGCGGGTCTTGCACCTCAAGCAAAGGGCAGGTGTCCGCTCTGAGCGCCCAACCATTGCCGCAATGTTGGCACCGCTGCCGGGTTTCGCTGGCTGCCAGGTGTTTCTTCCAATTCTCGAAAGCCTCCGAGGCCATATCCCCGTGGTGGAACACCGCCGCGGGGCGCTGCTTCTCGTCGAAACGGATCAGCGAACATCCCACCGCGGGTACCACCTGCAAGGGTAAGGCCAGGATAGTCTCGATCAGCGCGTCTTCGTCTTCGGCTTCGGCCAGTTGGTGGTTGACGCGAACCAAAAATTCCAGCCGCTGGTTAGCCTCTTGCAACGCGGCGTGCGTCTGTTTCAGCGCGCGTTCCGCCCTCTCGGTCTCCTGTACGCTGCGATAGATGGAAGTCAACGCCCACCACGCCAGGGAGGGGCCAATTAACCCGTAGAAGAGCATCTGCGAAATGAAATGCTGCCAGCGCGGCAGGTGCATCAGCCAGGTGTGCTCGATCAGCTGGTGGACAAGCACCAAAAAGAAAGCCAACACCGGCGCCTGCCAACGTAATCGGGCAATGCGTAGAGACAATCTGGAAGGGGACGAACGGCCCATAAGCGTAGTATAGCACAAGAAATTGTAGAGCTAGAACATCCTCCTCAGGACTACTGTTTTATGGTAGAACATGAAAAAATCTATATGGAGAAACACCGAATGACAGATAAGGTTCTCATCTCCCCTAACACCACGTTATACCCCGTACCTGTCGTGCTGGTAACATGCGGCAACCGAGAAGAAAACAACGTCATCACCCTCAACCGTATCGCCAGTTGCAATGCCGAGCCCCCCATGATCAGCATCTCCGTCCGGCCCGGGCGCGCCAGCCACGGCCTGATCGAACAATATGGCGAGTTCGTCGTCAACCTCCCCTGGCCCGATATGGAAGTCGTGTGCGACTTCGTGGGCGCCACCACCCTCCGAAAAATCGACAAATGGGCGGAAACCGGGTTGAAACGCTTACCAGCCAACCAGGTGCAGCCCCCCTTACTGGCCGATTGCCCGGTCAACCTGGAGTGTAAGGTGATCCAAACGGTGAAACTGCCCTCCCACAGCCTGTTTATCGCGGAAGTGGTCGCCCTGCACGCGGACAGCCAGGTAGTCAACGCACGTGGTGAGGTGGATTTCGATCTGGCGCAGGGCGGGCTGGTGTACCGGAGCGCCATCGTGCGCGAAAGACCCGTGGATAACTTCCGTCCCCAGCAATTGCGCGCCAGCGTCCACCAATGGCGCGACAACCGCCCGGCATGATCCCGCAGCCCTTTACAGAGCTTACGCAGTTTATCCTGTGGCGTCATTGCGAGGCGGGTTATACCCGCCGAAGCAATCCCCTCCACGATGTAAGGGATTGCTTCCCTTCGCTGCGCTGCGCTCAGGGCAGGCGGCATCCTTACAGGTGCTCGCAATGACACCAAACCCGCACTTGAGTTCACCAACTGCGTAAGTACTGCTCTTTACACATTCTTTAAGATCGCTTGTTCGTTTCTTTATGTTTCCGGTGTATGCTGAGATGTAGTGCTTCGCCAACGCGAGCGATCTGACCCCGAGATATTTTCACGGACCAACCTGAACACCACTGGAGACATGAACAATGAGCACAAAAGGAAAAATTCTCATCACCGCGGGTATCGTGGTTGTATCCGCTTTCGTTCTCTCAGCCTGCATGACCATTCCCTCTTTCCAGGGGCCGCCCCCTGCCAGCGACAACGTCCCATCCGAGGAGCTGGCTAACATCTCGATTCCGGGGGTACCCGCGGAGGCCGTCCCCCTGTTCGTCGAGAACTGCTCTGCGTGCCACGGCCCGACCGGGGAGGGCAGCGGCATCGCGCCGCCGCTCAACAGCGAGGAGCTGCGCGCCCGCCTGGACGACCAGGCCATCGCAGCCACGATCACCAACGGCAGGCCCGGCACGGCCATGCCCGCCTGGGGCGGCAGACTGAGCGACGAGGAGATCGCCGCATTGGTCGCGCTGATCCGCAATTGGGACCAACTGGACGAAGAGCAGCTCTCCCAAATCGCGGAACAGGCCGAAGAGTGCGCCGGCCCAATGGGGCCAATGCACCCCGGTATGGGACCGATGATGGGAGGCGGCTGCGATTCCGAAGGGGAGAGGGGACCCTGGTGGATGCCGGGGCGGCCATGAGGCGCAAAGCGTAAGGTGGGTTGCCCCTGCTGCGAATAGCGGGGGCAACCGGCTTTGCCGGGCTTTCTCTGCGCCCTGGCGTCTTCGCGTTATGCACGTCTATCAGGCCGCGCGTTCTATTGCCCCCGCGTTTCCCCCGCGAACAACTCCGGCAGACGCCGCAAGGCGCGCGCGATGCGCGTCCCGTGCCAGGTGATCAGGCTGCCATCCACCAGATGCACGCGGCCAGCGCGCACCGCGGGGCAATCCGGCAGCAGGCGGGCGATCTCGTCTGCGTGCTGTTGTGTGAACTCGAACGGCTCGGTGGGCAGCAAAATCAACTCCGGCGCGGCCGCGCGCACCTCCTCCAGGGGGACGCGCGGGTAGCGCGTGTCCCGTTCCCCCGCGGGCACAGGTTGCGCGCCCCCAATGTCCGCCTCCAGCGGGTAACGCCGTTCCCGCGCGGCAAACACGTTCTCCCCGCCAAAAAGTGCCAGCAAATCGTGGGAATACGTTTCCCGATTGAAGGCCATCCACCACGGCTGCCCGGCTGAGGTCTGCGCATACCAGATGGGGCAAAAATAGCGCACCCGTGCCCCTCCCCCCGCGGCTTCGGCCCAGTCCACCGCCTGCTCCAGGGATTTCAAAATCATGAACGCGGACTGGCTGCCGTAAAAACCGATCAGCGTATTGAGCGTCTCCAGGGCTTGCCGCACGGTTTGAGGAAACGTGACCCAGGTGGTGAGGCCCGCAGCTTCCAGGCCGCGAATGGTTTCGGGGGTGTTTTCCTCTTTGTTGGCGATCACCAGGTCGGGATCGAGGGCGCGGATTTCCTCCAGCCGCGGGTTCTTGGTGCCCCCTACACGTGGCAGCCCGGCCACTTTTTGCGCCGGATGCACGCAATAATCCGTGATCCCCACCAGCGAATCCCCCAGCCCGAGGTCGAACAGGCTCTCGGTCATGGAGGGGACGAGGGAAACAACGCGTTTGGGGGGTTTGGGGACGCGCAGAATCTGGCCGTTCGCCGTGCTCATGGATTCAGTAGAAAATCGGCCGCGGCCGCGGCCAGCAGCCCAGCCGCGCGCGGCAGGGCGCGCTCGTCGAAATCGAACCGCGGGTGGTGGTGGGGCGCGTTCAATCCCTGCTCCGCGTTGGCCGAACCGACGAACACGAAACAGCCGGGGACATCCTGCATCATGAAGGCGAAATCTTCCGACCCCATGGTACGGTGTTCGGTTTCCAGCTCGCCTTCCGGCAACAACGTGCGGGCCACGCTTTGCACGCGGGCCGCCACCTGCGGGTCGTTGTCCACCGGCAAGGTCATGTTATCCAGCTCGACTTGAGCCTGGCAGTCCAGCGCGGCAGCCACGTTTTCGACGAGATGCTCGAAGCGTCCCAGCACGCGGGCGCGCACTTCGGGCTTGAACGTGCGGATGGTGCCCATCAGCTCCGCCGCGGAGGGGATCACGTTCATGGTCTCCCCGCTGCGAACGCGCGTCACGCTGACCACCGCGGCTTCCAGGGGGTGGACGTTGCGGGAGACGACGCTTTGCAGCGCGGTGATGATGTGCGCGGCAGCCAGCACCGGATCGATGGCTGTGTGCGGCATGGCCGCGTGCCCGCCCCGCCCGGTAAGGCGGATGGTGAAGGACTCTGCGCCGGACATGGCCGGGCCTGGAGTGACGCCCACCCACCCCACCGGCTGGCTGTTCCACAGGTGCGCGGCCAGCGACACGTCCGGCCGCGGGTTTTCGAGAACGCCTTCAGACACCATGCGCTGCGCGCCGCCCAGGCCCTCTTCAGCCGGCTGGAACACGAACTTGACCGTACCGGCCAGTTCGTGCCGGTGCGCATGTAGCAACCGCGCCACGGTCAGGCCGATGGCGGTGTGCCCGTCGTGGCCGCAGGCGTGCATCACGCCGGGGGTCTGGGAGGCGTATTCCGCGCCGGTTTCTTCGTGGATGGGGAGGGCGTCCATGTCGAAACGCAGCAACACGACCGGGCCGGGGCGTCCGGTCTCCAGCAGCGCGACCACACCGGTTTCGGCCACACCGCTGGCCACCTCCAGGCCAAGTTCGTTCAGTTCACGCGCCACGATCCCCGCGGTGCGCACCTCCCGGAAACCCAACTCCGGGTGGCGGTGGAAATCCCGGCGCAGGTGACGGGTGTATTCAAAAAGGGATTGCGCTTCGGCAAGATAGTCGGGCATGGGAGTTCGGGTTTTGAGTTCGGGTTGGGAGAATTACGCCTTACGTTCTACGGCCACAATGCTCGATTCTCGCTCTACGAGTTGCAACTTTCTCACGCCGCTTCTTTCCGCCCGCAGTCGCAGCCGCCGTTTTCGTGGCGTTCGCAGGGTTGCTGGGCTTTGCGGCGCAGGGCTTCCAGCTCGTCCCAGGGTTCGATCTCGTGTTTGAGGAACTCGGTGCGGCCGCGTTCGGGGATGTCCACGATCACGGCTTGCTTGAGCGGAAGCAGGCTGACCACCTTGCCTTCTCCCAAAGGGGTCACCACTCGTTTGTTGATCTTGGGCAGCACTTTGCGGGCCTGCACGTATTGCTCGTATTCGTATATCAGGCAGCAGCGCAAACGCCCGCACATGCCGGTGATCTCCGAGGGGTTCAGGGAGATGCCCTGGGCTTTGGCCATCTTGATCGAGATAGGGCTGAATTCGGTCAGGAATTTGGAGCAGCAGCGGGTTTCCAGGCCGCAGGCGCCCAGCCCGCCGATGATTTTGGCGACATCCCGCGGGCCGATCAGGCGCATTTCCACTTTGGAGCGGGAGTAGCGCTTTTGCATCTCGCGGCGCAGGCGTTCCATCTTGGGCTTGCTCTCGCCATCATAACTGTACAAAAACGTCAGGTTCTTCCCGTCGAAGCTGAACTCGGAGGCCACGATTTTGACGTTTTTGGGGCCGATTTTAGCCAGCCGCGCCCGGCATTCGATGGTGGCCTCGATCTCTTTTTTGTGCCACACCTGGCGTAAGACCAGGTCGCGCGGGGTGGCCTTGCGGCGGATGGGTTTGAAGCTGCCTCCGGGCGGGGGTGGCGGGTCTTTGATGACTTGCACCACCTGGCCGAGTTGCTGGCCTCGCCGGGTGTCCACCACCGCGAAGTCGCCGGGTTTGAGGTCCGGCACTTTGCTGGCGTTGAAGTGGTAGGTTTTGCCCAGCTTCTGGAAGCGGATGCCAACGATGTGTGCCATAGCTCAGCCAACCATGCTGATCGGGATGATGTTGCTCTGCCGGATGGCGGCCACGCTCACCCGTCCGGCCAGGTCTTGGGCGATGGTCTGCAAAGCCTGGGCGACCGGGGAATCCGGATGGGCGACCACCACGGGGCGGCCTGCGTCCCCCCCCTCGCGCACTGCCGGGTCCATCGGGATGGCGCCAATGAAGGGCACCCCGGCTTCTTCGGCCAGCCGCTCCCCGCCGCCGGAGCCGAAGATGTCCATGCGGCTGCCGTCGGGCAGTTCCAGGTAACTCATGTTCTCCACCACGCCAAAGATGGGCACGTTGAGCTGGCGGAACATCTCCAAACCGCGGCGGGCGTCATCCAGGGAGACCTGCTGGGGCAGGGTGACGATCAGCCCGCCGGAAAGCGGCAGGGACTGTGCCACGGACAGGGGCGCGTCCCCGGTGCCGGGGGGCAGGTCGATGATCAGGTAGTCCAGTTCGCCCCAGTTGACATCGCGCACGAATTGCTGGATGGCGGAGTGCAGCAGCGGGCCGCGCCAGATGAGCGGTTGCTCGTCCTTGACCATGAAGCCAATGGACATGACTTTGACGCCGTAGGCCTCGGCGGGGGAGATTTTGTTGTTCTGCGGGGGCGGCAGGCGGTCCACCCCCATCATGGTGGGCACGTTGGGGCCGTAGATGTCGGCGTCCATCAGGCCGACACGCGCGCCGCTCTGCGCCAACACCACCGCCAGGTTGACCGCCACCGTGCTCTTGCCCACACCGCCTTTGCCGGAGGCCACCGCGATGGCGTTGCGGATCGGCAGGGCCGACAGGCTGCGGTTACGCCCGTCGTTGGGCACGTCCGCGGCGAAGGTGATCTCCACTTCCTCCACCCCGGGCAGGGTTGCCACGGCCTGACGCGCTTCCTGCTCGATCTGGGATTTCAACGGGCAGGCCGGGGTGGTCAGCATGACGGTAAAACGCACTTTTCCCCCTTCGATCTCCAGGTCGCGGATCATGTTGAGGGCGACCAGGCTTTGCTTCAGTTCGGGGTCTTCCACGGTTCTCAACACGGCCATTACCGCGTCTTTACTCACTGTCTCTTTCTTTGCCATAAGATTCCTTCTCGTTCGTCTGATCTGTCTTACTTGTCTGATTTGTCTTACTTGTCTGATCTGTCTTACTTGTCTACCTGTTTACCTGCCTACTCGCCTACCTACCCACCCCCGTGTGCTGGCGGATGAATTCCCGCGCCGCCACATAGTGCTCCACCAGCTCCGCGTCGCTGCCGCGAAAACGGCGCACGGTTTGTTGCGAGCAGGCCGTACAACCGCGCATGGCCTTGAAAGAATCCGCGTTGCAGGTGGTGCAGCCGTTCAGGCGGATCATCATCAGCACAAACGCCAGCTTGTCGATGCTGTCGGGTTCTTGCTCCTTCGTCCGCTCCACCAGGTCGCGCCAGGCCTCCCCGCGCAAGTGGCGCAGGGAGGGGATGACGCGTAAAGGAAAGAGCAGTTCGGTGTCGGGGTTGTACATCGGGGGTACTGCGTTTATTCGCCGCCGCCCTCATCCTGATCGCTTTGTTGTTGTGCGCGGCGGGCAGCCTGGCGGGCGCGTGCGCGGGCCAGGCGGGCTTTGCGGGCTTCTTCGGAGCTGCTGGGCTTGCCTTTGGCAGCCTCGGTGGCCGCGGCGGCCTGGGCTGCGGCATCCTGCGCGGCCGGGGTTTCGGCAGCGGGTTTGGCCTGGGCTTGCGCCGCGCGCCCGCGCGCCGCGCCTTTTCCGGCTGCGCGGCGTGCCCGTGCGCCGCCACCGCGCGCGCCGCCGCCTTTGCGGGCTGCTTTTTTGGCCTCCTTCTCCCGCCGGATTGCCTCTTCGCGCTCGTAGTTGGTAGGCCGGATGCTGGCGTAGTAGCTGGCGGGCTTGGAGAGGCGCGCCTTGTTGAAGATGTTGTTTTCGTGCCGATCATAGACCGAGAGTTCGTAGTCGTGGTCCATTTTGATGGCGTCGAAGGGGCAAAACTCGGCGCAAAAACCACAGTTCATGCAGATGTCGATGTCGATGAAGAATTCCTGGGGTTCGGGGATGGGGCGGCCGGTTTCGGGGTCGTTGGTCTGCACGATCCAGATGCACTGCGGGGGGCAGACTTTGGCGCAAATGCCACACGAGGTGCAGCGGTCTTTTTGTTGGCCGTCCACCTCGTCGTAAATGAGAAAGGGGATGAAGCGGAATTCCTCGGGGACGGGCAGTTTCTCATCGGGGTATTGCACGGTGAAGATACCGGCGGTGTCCGGGCTGCGGCGGTGGGCGATGCCCTCCGGGGTGTAATACCGCTTGCGCCCCCATCTGAAATCGTCCACATAGGACATGATGAAGTGTTTCAGCGTGACTTTGAGGCCTTCCCAAATGCCTTTTCCGTACATTGATTGCTCCTTGTCTACCTATCCGTCTCTCCCAGCACGATGTCAATCGAGCCGAGCACGACCACCACGTCGGCCACTTTGTGGCCCAGGCACATCTTTTCCATGGCAGTCAGGTTGATGAACGATGGGGCGCGGATGTGATACCGCCAGGGGTTGGGTTTGCCGTTGGACACCACGTAGAAACCGAGTTCGCCCTTGGGGCCTTCTATCCGGCCGTAGGCTTCACCAGCCGGGACGCGCACCTGGTACTGTGGCCGCCCGGCGATGATGTTGCCCTCGGGGATGTCACGCACGGCCTGTTGCAAAATCTTGAGGCTTTCGCGTATCTCGTCCAGCCGGATCAGGTAGCGGTCGTACACGTCGCCGTGATAGCGCACGGCCACGTCGAAATCGAACCGCTCGTAGATGCCGTAGGGGTCGGCGCGGCGCACATCGTAGGGCACCCCCGAGGCGCGCAGCACCGGGCCGGCCGCGGAGTAGGCGATGGCTTCTTCCGGCGTGAGCACGCCGACGCCTTCGCAGCGGCTGCGCACGATCTCGTTATTGGTCAGGTATACGTCCAGCTCGTCCACCTTGCGCGGCAGCCGCTCATTGACCAGGGCTTTGATGGCGTCCAGCGAGCCGGGCACCAGGTCGCGCGCCACGCCGCCGAAGCGGTAGTAGTTGCACATCATGCGGGAGCCGGCGACGGCCTCGAAAATGTCCAGGATCAGCTCGCGCTCCTCGATGGCGTACAGCGAGGGGGTGAAGAACGCGCCCAGGTCGTTGAGCAGGAAGCCGATGGCCCACAGGTGGTTGCTGATCCGGGTGAGTTCGGCCATGATGACGCGGATGTACTCGGCCCGTTCGGGGGGCACGGCTTTTTTGCCCATCAGTTTCTCCACCGCCATGACGTAGCCCCAGTTGTTGCTCATGGAGGACAGGTAGTCCAGCCGGTCGGTGAAGGGGATGTTCATGATGAAGGTGTTGCGCTCACCGATCTTTTCGTGGTTGCGGTGCAGGTAGCCCATCACGGGTTCGAGCGCGGTGATGGTTTCCCCGTCCAGGCGGACGACCACGCGGAACACGCCGTGGGTGGAGGGGTGCTGCGGGCCGAGGTTGACCACCAATTCGTCGGTCGGGATGCTGTCGCGCCCGTTCTCTAAGTGGTCGGTTTCCACTTCCTCGTAAACGGGCTGGTCTGCGTACTCTTCCCAGGTGGTGGGGTCGAAGCCGGGCGGGTAGTCCACGTTTTTGCCGAAGGGGTTGAGGTCCTCGGCGCGGTGAACCTGGCCGCCAGGCCAGCGGCTGCCAAAGGGTTTGCCGTCCTCTTCGTGGTAGGCCTCACGCCAATCCTTGCGCAGGGGGTGGCCCTGGAAGCCTTCCCACATCAGAATGCGTTTGTGGTTGGGATGCCCCTGAAAACGAATGCCGAGCAGATCCCAGGCTTCGCGTTCCTGAAAGTCCGCCCCAGGGTAGACGCCAACCAGGGAGGGCACAACCGGCTCGTCGCGCGGCACCTGTACTTTGAACACCAGCGCGCCGCCGCCGGTAGAACGGTAGGCGTGGTAGACCACTTCCATCTTGCCTTCGGGCAGGTAATCCACGCCGGTGACGGAGGAAAGGTAATCGTAGCCGAGTTCGTCGCGCAGCGCGGTGGCAAACTCGAGCAGGTGCTCGGCTTTGACGAGGTAGCCTTCGAACCCTTTGCGCTCGTCCGGTGTGGCGATGCCGGGGAAACGCGCCAGGATTTCGTCTTCCGCGGTCATGGTGGTGTCAGTCATTTGGCCCTCCGTTTTCGCTTGCAGCCGCTTCCGCGGCGGCCTGTTGTTTTTGCAGTTTTTCCTGGGTGTATTGCCGGATGCGGTCGTATTCGCGCGGGTCCATCAGGTCGGGTCCCAGGACGGGGATGGGGATTTCATCGCTTTCGACGTTTTTGTCGTACCAGCGCACGGTCTTGATGGATTGGGCGTCGATCTTCTTTTGCAGGCTGATCAGGCCGTGGAGCAACGCCTGGGGGGTGGGGGGGCAGCCGGGCACGTACACGTCTACCGGGATGAACTTGTCCACGCCGGAGACCACGTTGTAGCCTTCTTTGAAGGGGCCGCCGCCCGAGGCGCAGGCGCCCATGGCCAGCACATACTTGGGTTCGGGCATCTGGTTGTACAGGCGCACGATCTGGGGGATCATCTTCTTGGTCACCGTGCCGGAGACGATCATCAGGTCGCTCTGCCGCGGGCTGGGACGCATGACCTCCATGCCGAAGCGGGCCAGATCGTAGCGGCTGGCCGCGGTGCAGATCATTTCGATAGCGCAGCAGGCCAGCCCGAACATCATCGGCCAGACCGAGGAGCGGCGTCCCCAGTTGTAGATGCGGTCCAGCGTGGTGATGCTCACCTGGCCGCGCAGTTCAGGCGGGATGTCGAATTTGGTTTCAGGGGTTGATTTGCTCATGTTTTGTGAACTCCTGGGGTGTTGGTTATTTGTCTCACTGGTCTGATTTGTCTGATTTGTCTTACTTGTCTTACTGGTCTGACTCGTCTTTTGTCTACCTGTCTACCTGTTTACCTGTTTACCTGCCTACCTGTCACCTGCCCACCCTGTACGCTCCAGATTCTCTTCCAGCCAGACTCGGAAAATGTCCATCAAAATTTCCTCATTCGCCAGCGCGGGATCGTCGTCGAACTCGGGCAGGGCAATCGTCCACTGGTAGATCATTTCCAGCGAAACTTCTTCCAGATCGCAGTCAGGAAAACGCGCCTGCAAGGCTTTGGCGATTGCAAAACTGGCGTCCCAATCCAATCTGTCATCCATTGTATTTGGCCCAGGTTCTTGAAGAAGAAACGTCCCGTATTATACCGCACCAAAAACCGAGATCAACCCCGAATAAGACAAAAATATATTTGCGAAAACCAGCGAAGAAAGTATACTAACGGATAGAATCACCCAATATCCAACCCCCATCCTTCGACTACAGGCTCGCTCCGCTCCACCCTCCGCTCAGGATGCAATTACCCCAATTACCCAATTACCAATTATCACTCCCCATCCCTCGACTACGAGCGAACGGAGTTCATACGAACTCTGTTCGCCCTTCCGCTCAGGATGCAATACCTAATATCCAATACCCCCCCCACCCCTCACCCCTTCCGATGAAAACCACCCGCGAACAAATCCTGGACATTCTGAAAACCCGCCATGCCGCCACCCCCGCGGAACTGGCGCGCGCGCTACACCTGACTCCGGCCAACATCCGCCACCACCTGAAACGGCTGGTCCGCGATGGTCGCGTCCGGGTAGGGGGGAGGCGGCGCCGGCCCGGTCGCGGCCGCCCCGAAAACCTGTACACCCTCGCCCGCCGCGGGGACAATCTGGCCGGGCTGTCGGCCGCGTTGCTGGAAGCGTTGCTGGAGGGGGCTGTCTCACCAGAAGAAAAATCCGCCCGGCTGCAAGCCATCGCTCTGCGCCTGATCGGAGCGGCGGATTCGCCTGCCGGTCACATCACCCAACGCCTGTACCGCGCGGTGCAGCAGCTGGAAAAGTGGGATTACCAGCCCCGCTGGGAGGCGCACGCGCAGGGGCCGCGCATCATCCTGGGGAACTGCCCTTACGCAGCGATCATCGCCGGGCATCCCGAGCTGTGCCAGATGGACGCCCATCTGCTGGAGGCGATGATTGGCCGCTCCACCACCCAGACGGCGAAACTCGAACTCACCCGCCAGGGACTGCCGGTTTGTGTGTTTGTGGTGAGGGATAGGGAGGGGGGATAGGGAGGGGGGATAGGGAGGAGGGATAGGGATAGGGATAGGGATAGGGATAGGGATAGGGATAGAGAGGAGGGCAGTCTGTTTCCTTTGTCTACCTGTATACCTGTAACCTGTCTACCCTGTTTACCTCTTCTTCAAACCCGGCAAATCTCCCCCACTTCCGCGCTTTTACTCAATCGCCCACTCAGTTCCGGACTTGTGCAGCTTGTCTCATGGAGAGAAAGGCTTCTTTCAATTCATCACTTACTGCGCTAGCGGGTTGTCCCAACAACAGTTCTTGATATTTTTCCAAAAACGCCATCCGAATGCGGTAAAAGAAGTGAAGAAAATGCCGTAGAAATCCAATACAGTCCAGCACAACAAATTCAACACCCGTTTCTTCATAAATGCTTGCGGCATACTCTTGAACTTCGTTATCAATTGGTTTGGTGGTAATAAAAATATAATTGTCAGGCTGCTGGTCGCTTGCCAAAAGTTTGTCCAGAGCGTGGGCGATATCTTCGATTGTGACTTTACGGGTTTTCATCTCGTAACTGGTGACAATCTGCTGGTCATTCACGAGTGTGATCTCCAGATCCCCTAATGAGCCGGATTGTTTGTCGGCAGCAGTGTGGCTTTGGAGAGGTAAGACTCGCTCTCCCAATCTCGATTGGGCTGCCTGGTAAGCAGCCGCCACCACAAGTACGGGCAACCGGCTGGATCTTTTCAAATTGAGATGTTGTTCGATCAATGAGACAATACTCTCTGCTGATAAGGCGTTTTCATCGAGCGAGGCACTTAAAGCTGACAACAGAGATTGCACGCGCTGTTTCTTTTCCTCACGAACGGTGATCAGCCATCGAAGCAACTCGATGAGCACATTTTCTGCAGTCTCCTTCCCGGAATGAATCACATCCAAGATTTCCAACGTCGCTTTATAGATAGTGGGAGGGCGCCCTACCAAATTGACCGAGGGGGTCAAAATGATATTACGGTTTCGGAAAGCAGGGGTGAGAAACGCTGTTGTTTGGTTGCAGGGCAGATCGTACTTTCGCACAAAACCAGTGACATACCTTTCATCATAAGTCCTGCCAGAGAATGTGTCTTCGCCACCTATTTCCGTATAGGGTTTACGAATATCCACAGAAGGCTGATCGATTTTTGCCAGCGTACAGGCCACAAGAAAACGGGCACAAGCACGATTGGCCGTATTCCTGGCAATATATTCGATTTTCTGAACAATGGCAGGGTCACGTAGAGCGGAGTGAGTGCCTAATCCTATCGCTCTTCGATAAGCTGATTCAAGAATGTCGTCTGGCGTTCTGCCCATTGTTTTTGCCCTATTTGCACATCATAATTCGTCCACAAGACTTCACGTCTTTTTGACTTTACAGAATGGATAGTTTTTATCGGGGCCTCTATGCAGTTCCAATTCTGATAAAGCGAATCTAGCAAATCACAGCGATAACCAGAAAGCGCAACCTTCCCCTTCACCTTTTGAAGCACTTCCGCTAATGCTTCATGTTCTTCATTGGACATCTCATACTTATAGGCATTGTTGTCCCCTCGTGATTCGTGAGGGTATGGAGGGTCGCAATAAAATAAAGTTTCCTCACTATCATATCGTTTGATCACGTTAAGTGCCTCATCGTGTTCGATCTGGACACGGAGTAAGCGTTGCGCAATTTCTGGTAAAGCCTCCACACTTCCCAGCCATCTGGATACAGCTCCTGCCATACCCGCTCTGCTCGTCAAACGGCAATGCGCCCAGCGGCCAGAACTCGCCGTCTGAGCCAGGCCGGTTCTAACCTGACGTGCACGAACGTAAAAACGCCTCGCTCGTTCCAAATCGGAAAGGGCACCGGAAGGCTCTGAGATGGCGAGCTCAAATTCCTCTCGCGAAAATGGCGTCAACCCGATCGCCTCTATCAGATCGTCCTTTTGCTCTCGAAGAACTTTGAAAAAATTGATGATTTCCCCATCAACATCATTAAAAGTTTCAATCGGAGCAGGTTCTCTATTGAGCAATACTGCCGCCGAGCCGCCAAAGGGCTCGCAGTAGTGCTTTGCGTCGGGAAGCAAAGGCAACAACCAATCAAGATGACTGTATTTTCCACCGTACCAACCAAAAGCAATCAATTTACGTGGCATTCAAATCTTCTCTCCATACATCGAACTCGCCAAATCTTTCTTGGATTATAACGCACATATCCACCGCTTCGCACCCACAAATGCTCGTTTCCTTGTCCAACTACGTCACTCCCCCTGCCTCCGCGGGGTATTTTTCGTGTCGCCGCTCCACCACCACCCGGCGCAGCCGCGACATGGCCGCGTGAATGTCCGCAAACGAGGTGTACAGCGGCGCGATGCCCAGGCGGATGTTATCCGGCTTGCGGAAGTCGGGCAGCACGTTCATTTCCTGGATCAGGGCCTGGTCGATGCGCCACGCGTCGGGGTGGCCGAGGGAGATGTGAGAGCCGCGGAATGCCGCGTCTGCGGGGCTGTTCATGCTGAACCCCAACGGGGCCAACCACTCGCGCCACAGCGCAATCAGGTATTCGGTTTGGGCGATGGATTTCTCCCGGATACGCTCCATTCCCGCTTCCAGCAACAGATCGACGCCCACCTCGATGGGCGCGATGGACAGAATTGGAGGGGTGCCGGTCAGAAAACGCTGCAAACCGGGCGCGGGCCGGTACGCCAGACCGAAGTCGAAGGCGTTGCGCTGGCCGAACCAGCCGCTGATCGGGTTGTGCAGGCTCTCTTGCAAATCACGGCGCACGTACAAGAAGGCTGGCGCGCCCGGCCCCCCGTTCAGGTACTTGTAGGTGCAGCCGACCGCCAGGTCCGCGGCGGAGGCGTTCAACCGCACGGGCACCGACCCCGCGGAGTGACTCAGGTCCCACAGGGTCAGCGCGCCGACGCGGTGCGCGTGCTCGTTGATGCGGGCCATGTCGTAGGTGTATGCGCTCTTGAAGCAGGTGTGCGACAGGGAGACCAGCGCGGTGTCCTGGTCGATGGCCGCCAGCAGCCCCTCGACCGGGCCGTGTACCCCGTCCGGGGATTCCACGACCACCACCCGGCAGGGGCCGGGCGCGCTCCGCGCCGCGCCCTGGAAGATGTACAGATCGGAGGGGAAGTTCATGTCGTCGGTGACGATTTTGGCACGTCCGGGACGGGCGTGCAGCGCGGCCAGGGTCAGTTTGTACAGGTTGACGGAGGTGGAATCCGCGATGGTCACTTCGTCGGGCTGCGCGCCGAGCAGTTGGGCGATTTTGGCACCCACTCGCTGGTTGAGATCGATCCAGCCCTCGTTCCAGCCGCGGATCAGCCGCGCCCCCCACTGAGCTTCCACGATGTCGCGGACCAGCGGCGGGGTGGCGGCAGGCAGGCGGCCTAAAGAGTTGCCGTCCAGGTAGATCAAATCAGGATCGTCAAAGTGAAATCGCTCTCGAAAGCGCGCTAATTCGTCTCTGGCGTCCCGTTCACGGGCGTATGCAAGATCGGTGGGGTTCATCTTTGCTCCAGATCATGTACAATAGTGAAGACTTACGTTTTACACCTCACACCCCAGGAGTACCCCATGCCCCTCACCTATTCCAGCTACCTCAAAGTCGATGAATTGCTGAGCCTCCAGCAGCCGCTCTCGGACGGGCCGGAGCACGACGAGATGTTGTTCATCATCATCCACCAGGTGTACGAATTGTGGTTCAAGCAAGTGTTGCACGAGGTGGATTTTTTGTATGGCCGCTTTTTGGAAAACGACCGCTCCCGCGCCCTGCACACGCTGCGCCGCATTTTGACGGTGCTGAAAACCCTGGTGGCGCAGATCGACATTCTGGAAACCATGACACCGCTGGAATTCCTCTCGTTTCGCGACCGGCTGGAATCGGCCAGCGGGTTCCAATCGTTTCAGTTTCGCGAGCTGGAATTCGCGCTGGGATACAAACGCCCGGCCATGATGAACCATTACACGCCGGACAGCGAACCCTGGCAGCGGCTGCAAAAACGCTACCACGCGCCCACCCTGTGGGACGGTTTTTTGCGTTTTCTCAGCCTGAACGGGCACCCCATCCCGGACGAGGCTCTGAACCGGGACGTGACCCAACCGGTGACGCCCTCCCCGGACATTCAACGCACCCTGATCGGGGTGTACCGCAACGATCCGGCCGGGTTGCGCGTCTGCGAGCGGCTGGTGGACCTGGACGAGGGCCTGCAGGAGTGGCGTTACCGGCACGTCAAAATGGTGGAGCGCACCATCGGAACAAAGCCCGGCACGGGCGGCTCCTCCGGAGTGGGCTACCTGACCGGGACGCTGTTCAAACCGTTCTTCCCGGATTTGTGGGCGATACGGACGGAACTTTGATGGTGGGAGGATACGGGTGTCAGGTGCGATGTGCGGGGCAAGCAGGCGCGAGCCTGTTATGCAATGTGTGACGCGTAAAAAAGATTCAGGCCAGCCGCCGGTACAGCCAGTACATGAGAATGGTCAAGGCCACCCCCTGCCGGAAATCACGGAAAGCCACTCCTGAAACCAGGCTACAATCTCATCTCACAACCGGTCATCCGTCCATTGTGACCACTGTTGGGAAAAAATTATACCAAACCAGCCCTTTAAACCCCAAAAGCCGCCGTCAGGCACATGCCTGCGAGCGGCTTTTTGGGGGAGGAGGATGTACCCTTATTATAGGCAATCACCTGAAATGGGTATGAAGGGGAGATAAAAAAATGATGAGAGTGGGAGTTCGAGTTTTGCGTTTAAGTTGCCAGTTCGGGCAGTATGTTGATTCGATTCTCGATTCTCAATCCTCGATTTTCCCCAACTCCTTCGTGATCTCATCCAGAGAGATCGGCCCCTCGCGCAGGACTACCGGTTGCGGGCCGGTGCAGTCCACCACGGTGGAGGGGATGCCGCCCGGGGCGTGCCCCCCGTCCAGGATCAGGTGGATGTGCCCGCCGAGCTGGGCGAGCACGTCCCGGGCGGTGAGCGGGTTTTCTGCGCCGGAGCGGTTGGCGGAGGTGACGGCCATAGGCCCGGCGTTTGCCAGCAATTTGAGTGCAACAGGGTGATTGGGGACGCGCACGCCGATGGTGGGCAGCCGGGACACGGCTTGGGGCACGTTGGGGTGGCGCGGCATCACCAGGGTCAGCGGCCCGGGCCAGAAGCGTTCTGCCAGCCGCATGGCACCCTCCCCCACATCGCTGGCGACCTCGGGGAGTTGCCGGGCGTCGTGCAGCAGGATGGCGATGGCTTTGGTGTGGCTGCGCCCCTTGACCGCGTAGATGCGTTCGACGGCCAGCGGGTCGAAGGCCAGCGCGCCCAGCCCGTAAACCGTGTCGGTGGGGAAGGCCACCAGCCCGTGGTTGCGCAGCACATCCAACGCGTGGGGGATGGCGAAGGGGTGGTCGGCGGGCAGGGTTTCGGTTTTCATGGAGTTCGAGTTGGGGGGCACGGGGGGGTGAGGCGGTTGGTCAGGTGCGGGTTCCGTAGGGGCAGTCAGGTTTGGATGAGGAGGAGACGGTCACGGCCAGCAAGATCGGGGCGGATTTCGATGCTGGCGGCGGGGAAGTGCTGGCGGGCGAGGGCGCGGGTCTGGTCGGGGAGGGTGGCTTCGATTTCGAGCAGCAGTAAGCCGCCTGGGGTCAGGGCCGCGGCGGCCTGGGGGAGAAAACGCCGGAACAACGCCAACCCGTCGGGGCCGCCGTCCAACGCCAGGGTGGGTTCGCGTCCGTATACGTCCAGCGTACGCAGGGTGGGGGTGGGGATGTAGGGCAGGTTGGCGCAGATCAGGTCGAAGGTTGCGGGCTGGCGGTTGAGGCTCAGGAGGTCGGCGTGGAGGAAGTGGATGTGGGAGGCGAGGCGGTGGCGTCGGGCGTTCTGGCGGGCGACGGCCAGGGCGGGGCGGGAGATGTCGGTAGCGGTGAGGCGCAGGTCGGGGCAGTGGGCTGCCAGGGTCACCGCGATACAGCCGCAGCCGGTGCCCACGTCCGCGGCGCGGCGGCGGTCGGGGTGTTGGCGCAGCCAGTTTAGCGCGGTTTCGACCAGCAGTTCGGTCTCGGGGCGGGGGATGAGCACAGCGGGGGTGAGGGTGAATGTCAGGCCGTAGAATTCCCATTCGCCCAGCAGGTAGGGGAGGGGGAGGCCGCTTTCGAGGCGGGTGAGGGCGTT
>Ga0256830_1000644_pt1 | contig 26340 bp, 29 predicted proteins | sample 128326metaG_FD_190537 | JGI IMG/M metagenome (GOLD analysis project Ga0256830, IMG submission 190537) | Hydrothermal vent microbial communities from Lau Basin, Pacific Ocean - 128-326 | ecosystem: Environmental > Aquatic > Marine > Hydrothermal vents | place: Pacific Ocean: Lau Basin | collected... | reverse complement strand
AACGTCCCGACATCTACGGGAAGGTGGGCAACTCGGGAGTGTCGATCGCCACCTTGGACGACGCCAAGAAGCTGTATTCGGGCTTCGACCTGTGCGACCCGTCGACGTCGGTGTCGATGACGATCAACGGGCCGGCTCCGACGGTCCTTGCCTTCTTCATGAACACCGCCATCGACCAGCAGTGCGAGAAATACATCCGGGAACACGGCCTGGAAGCCGAAGTGGAGCAGAAAATCGCCGAGATCTACCGTGACCGGCCCCGCCCCCGCTACGAAGGAGAGCTGCCCGAAGGTCACAACGGGCTCGGACTGATGCTGCTGGGGGTGACCGGAGATCAGGTGCTCGACCGCGACGTGTACGAGCGGATCAAAGCCGAGACGTTGAAGACGGTGCGGGGCACCGTCCAAGCCGACATCCTCAAAGAGGACCAGGCCCAGAACACCTGCATCTTCTCCACCGAGTTCGCCCTGCGGATGATGGGCGACGTCCAGCAGTACTTCGTCGACCACGACGTCCGCAACTTCTATTCGGTGTCGATCTCCGGCTACCACATGGCGGAGGCGGGAGCCAACCCGATCACCCAACTCGCCTTCACCCTCGCCAACGGGTTCACCTACGTCGAGTACTACCTCAGTCGGGGGATGCACATCGACGACTTCGCCCCCAACCTGTCCTTCTTCTTCTCGAACGGCATCGACGCCGAATACGCCGTCATCGGCCGGGTCGCCCGGCGGATCTGGTCCCGGGCGATGAAATACCGCTACGGGGGGAACGAACGCTCCCAGATGCTGAAATACCACATCCAGACGTCGGGGCGGAGCCTCCACGCCCAGGAGATCTCCTTCAACGACATCCGCACCACCCTGCAGGCGCTGTACGCCGTCTACGACAACTGCAACAGTCTCCACACCAACGCCTACGACGAGGCGATCACCACCCCCACCGAGGAGTCGGTGCGCAGGGCCCTCGCCATCCAGCTCATCATCAACCGGGAGCTGGGGCTGGCCAAGAACGAGAACCCGTTGCAGGGCTCGTTCATCATCGAAGAGCTCACCGACCTGGTGGAGGAGGCGGTGCTGATGGAGTTCGAGCGCCTGTCGGCCCGGGGTGGGGTGTTGGGGGCGATGGAACGTCAATACCAGCGGATGAAGATCCAAGAAGAGTCGCTCTACTACGAACAGCAGAAGGAGTCGGGTGCCTACCCGATCGTCGGGATCAACATGTTCCTGTCGAAGGAGGGTTCGCCGTTCGTGATCCCCGAGCAGGTGGTGCGGTCCACCGACGAGGACAAGGACCGCCAGATCGCCAACCTGCGGGCCTTCCAGGCGCGTAACGCCGAGGCCGCCCCGGGGGCCCTCGCCGCCCTGCAGTCGGCGGCCGTGCACGGGGGGAACATCTTCGAGGCCCTGATGGAGACGGTGAAGGTGGCGAGCCTCGGCCAGATCACCCACGCCCTCTACGAGGTCGGAGGAAGATACCGCCGCAACATGTGACCCCTCCGCTTTTGACCGCGCGAAACGGCGGTATTTGGCGTTTCGCGCGGTCAAAACGGTGAGGGCGGGGGGTGGGGGTCGGTAGGCTGAACCGCCACATGGCGCGCCTCTACCTCTCCCCGCCGGACGTCTCCGACGCCGACCGCGCCGCGTTGGTGCGGGCCTTCGACGGCGGATGGATCGCACCCCTCGGACCCGAAGTGGACGCCTTCGAGGCCGAACTGGCAGCGGCGACCGGACGGGTCGAAGCGGTGGCGCTGTCGTCGGGGACGGCGGCGCTGCATCTGGCGTTGCTCATCGCCGGAGTGGGGGAAGGTGACCGGGTGGCGGTCCAGGACCTCACCTTCGCCGCCACCGCCAACGCCGTCCGCTACGTCGGTGCCGAACCGGTGTTCGTCGACTCGGAGCCTTCGAGCTGGAACATGGATCCAGACCTCCTCGCCGAGGCGTTGGCGGACGGGGAACGGCGGGGGAGGCCGTTGCGGGCGGTGATCACCGTCGACCTGTACGGCCAGGCCTGCGACTACCGACGGATCGTGCCGCTGTGCGACGCCCACGGAGTCACCCTCATCGAAGACGCGGCCGAGGCGCTCGGCGCCGCCTACGCCGGTCGGCCGGCGGGCAGCTTCGGACGGTTCGCCGCCCTGTCCTTCAACGGCAACAAGATCATCACCACCAGCGGCGGAGGGGCCCTCGTCACCGACGACCCCGGCGCCGCTTCCCGGGTCCGGTTTCTCGCCACCCAGGCCCGCGACCCCGCACCCCACTACCAGCATTCCGAGATCGGCTTCAACTATCGCCTCTCCAACCTGCTGGCCGCCCTCGGGCGGTCCCAGCTCGGGGATCTGGAACGTCGGGTCGAACGCCGGCGCTCCCACCGGGCCTTCTACGTCGAAGCCCTCGGGGACCTGGCGGGAGTCGAGTTCATGCCCGAGATCGAAGGGGGCCGCTCGACGTTCTGGCTGACGGCGTTGACGATCGATCCGGAGGTGACGGGGGTGAGCCGCGAAGAGGTGCGGGTCCACCTCGAGTCCCTCGACATCGAGGCCCGTCCGGTGTGGAAGCCGATGCACCTTCAGCCGGTGTTCGCCGGCTGTGAGTTCGTCGGCTCCGGCGTGTCGGCCCGCCTGTTCGAGCGGGGTCTGTGTCTTCCGAGCGGCTCCAACCTGACCGACGCCGACCGGGAACGGGTGGCGGCAGAGGTCCGGCGCGCCCTCACCTGAGGGCTTTTGACAGCCAGATCCGGCAAGATTTGCCGGATCTGGCTGTCAAAACGGGGAGGGTCAGTCGGGTTCGTGGCCGACCATCCGGTGGACCCGGATGATGTCGCCGGTCCACCCGCAAGCTCGGCACCACGTGTGGTACACCCGATGGTCCGCCTCCCAGTACTCCACCGAGATCCCACCGTCGCCGGTCACCGACGCACCGCAGGACGGGCAGTGGCGGGGCAGGTCGGCGAGATGACGGATCCGGTCGGGGTCCCACCAGTGGACGCCCGTGAGCCGCCGGTCCGGCACCGGGTCCGGCGGCTCGACATGGTTCGGGTAGTCGCGGAGGGCGACCATGCAGCCAGGTTACTGACCGGGCGTGTCCACGTTGTGCTGGCCGGGGAGCTCACCCCGCGCCGCCGCCGCCTGGATGTGGAGCTTCTTCAAGGTGTCGAGGGCCGGCGAATACCGGCTCGAACCCATCTCCAGCCAGGCCAGGGCGAAGTCCACTCCGGCCCCGAACTTGTTCTTCTCGCAGGGCAGTTCGATCCGTTCGTGGGGCTCCCGGGTGAACCCCACCGTCGGGTCCTTCCCTTCGGCGACGAGGGCCATCTGCTCTCGGAACATGCGGCGAAGCATCACCACGCCGATGTCCGACTTCCCGATGTGTTCGGCGGTGCGGTCGGTGATGTCGCCCTGGGTCACCCAGGCCATGACGTCTTGGCCTTCGATGTAGTCGACGATGAAGTTCCCCTGGTCGTCGATCCACCGGTACTCGTAGTCCGTCGGGTAGATCTGGTCGGGGTATTCGTCCATCCCTTCCGGATGGTGGTTGGCGTAGAACAACGCCCAGGTGTGGGTGTCGTCGATGGGGACCCGGATCTGCATCTGGTCGATGCCGGCCCCTCCCACCCGCATGCAGTAGGGGAAGACGAGGGGGTGGCCCACCGCCCAGTCGTCGTCCTCCTCCGTCTGACCTTCGAGCACCCGGCGCTTCAAGATCCCCCACTCCATCGGGTCGAACCCGACCTTCACGTGCTTTTTCTGGAAGGCCGGCGGGGCGAGGAACCCTTTCTGTTCACCGATGAACTGGAAGTACCGCCCGTGGAGCCATTCGACGTGGTGGGGGTCCACCGAGTTCTCCATGATCTGGAGCCAGTTGCAGGGCAGCATCGAATGGCCGACGTCTTTGAAGCCCTCGTCCACGTACACGTCGAAGCGGGGCAGTTCGGGGGCCGGGTCGGGCCCGATGTAGGCCCACACCATGCCGCCCAGCTCTTGGGCTTTCCCCGCCTGGGCCCGGACGTTGTCTTTGAAGGTCGACTTCTCGGGTTCGGCGGGCTGGTCGACACAGGCACCTTCGCAGTCGAAGAGCCATCCGTGGTAGCCGCAGCGGAGCCCCCCTTCTTCGACGACCCCGTACACCATGGAGGCGTGACGGTGGGGGCAGCGCTCCTGCATGATCCCATAGCCCCCTTGGGGTGTCTTCCAGAGGGCGAAATCTTCGCCGAGGAGCCGCACCTTCTTGATCGGCCACTCGTCGAGTTCACGGACGAAAGCCACCGGATACCAGTAGCGGCGCAGCAGCTCGCCCATCGGCGTGCCGGGACCCACCCGGGTGAGGGCTTCGTTCTGTTCCTTGCTGAGCATCGTTCCTCCCGATCGGTGTTTGCGATACCCGTCCGCCGACCGCCCACCCGGAGGCGGGCGGTCGGAAGCCGGGTACCTCAGTCGAGGATGGTCACGGTTCCGGTGGAGCCGTCGACCCGGATCCGGGTCCCGTCTTCGATCGTCGTGGTGGCGAAGGCGGTGCCGGTGACCGCCGGCAGCCCGTATTCGCGACAGACGATGGCGGCGTGGGACATCATCCCGCCGATGTCGGTGACGGCCGCGGAGATCTTGCCGAACACCGGCGCCCAGCTCGGGGCGGTGATCGGCGCCACCAGGATCTCACCCGGCTGCAGGTCACCGATCTGGTCGGGGCTGAGGATCACCCGGGCGGGACCTTCGGCCACGCCCGGCGAGGCGGCGAAACCGTTCAGGTCGCCGCCGCCGTCCCCGTCGCCGGCGCCCAGCCACATGTTGATCGAGTCGGAGGTGATGCCCCACAGCATGATCGTGAACGGCTCCGTGACCACTTCGGGTGGCTCACCCAGGGCCGGTGGCGCGTTCCACTGTTTGCAGGCGTCCAGGATCCGCTTGCGGCGGGCGATCTCCCGGGGCCAGTACTCGGTGCCGCGCGGTGACGTCCCCACCGCCCACGCCGAGTACATGTCCCACAGGGCCTCGTTGATCTCGTCCCGCTTGATGTAGAAGACGTCGTCGGTCGATTCGAGGAAGCCTTCTTTCACGAAGACGTTCCCGAGTTCCCGCATCTTGCGGAACACCACCGAATGGCTCCAATGCTCCACGTAGAAGTTGTGGTTCTCGACGTAGGGGAACACGGTGCGGGCCAGGCCCAGCTTCTGACGGAACGCTTCCCGGTCTTCGTCGGTGGCCAACAGCGCCTCGTATTCGGCGACCACCCGGTCCCGTTCGGCCCGGAGCTGCTCCAGGGGACGGTGGATGTCTTCGCCGGCTTTGATCTTGGCGATGTAGTTCTTGATGTAGCCGAGGGGGATCTCAGGATGGTCGATCCAGATCTTGTCCTGGTGGTAGAAGCCCCCTCCGGTCGAGAAGTTGAACCACGGGTATTTCGCCTCGTTCCAGGCGTCCATCCACGGGGTTCCTTCCAACCGGGCGAAGACGTCGCCGGCGCTGGGGGCGTCGAAGGCGTCTTCGACGCCGAGCTCCACCGCCTTCTCGGCGAGTTTCTTCAGCTCTTCGTCGGGGCGGAACAGGTCCACTTCGACTCCGGCCACCATCTTGGCGATCGCCAGGTCGGGGATGTTGGGGAACGCCTCCTTGCAGAACCCGAAGAAGTCGAGGTAGGCGGCGTACCCGAGGTTGAGGAACTCGAAGTGGTATTGCCACAGTTTCAGGGCGAGGTTGAGGAGGCGCCGGTAGTCCTCCTGGATCTTCAGCCCCGACCCCATCCCGCGTCCTTCGGTGATCACCTCCATCTCTTCTTTCTCGGGGAGGGGTTCGAAGGTGATCGCCTCCATCTCTGCGATGAGGTCTTTGATCTTGGTGACCCACCGGTCGTAGAGGTCGTTCCAGTTCATGAAGTAGAACCCGGCCCGTTCCATGAACTGGGGGACCCGGGCTTCGATCTCGGCCGGGTCGGTGACGGGCACCGGTGTCAGGTACGCGTAGCCGTACAACACCCGGTAGTCGATCCCGAGGGCGGGTGGGATCAGGTAGTGGCGGGTGTTGTACTGGGAGAGGGACGCGATGGCGTACTCGTACCAGGTCGCATCCCACGGGGTGAGAGGGTCGGGCCAGTGGATGCCGTCTTGGAACCAGAAGACCGACTCCTCGTAGCTGCGTCGGTCCTCACTGAAGGGGAGGGAGTAGGTGTAGAGCTCCTCCCATCCTTCCGACCCTGCGGGGCCTTCCACTTCGAACGGACTCGGGAATCGTCGTTCCGCCATGTGTGCCTCCTCCTCGCGTGCTGTTTCCGTCGCTGCCCCCGTCTCCTGCCCACCATCCGCTACATGTCCGAGCCCTCCGTCGTCGCCAAACGGTCCCGGGTGTGGACGGGCGACAGCAAGGTCGACACGATCCCGTCCAAGAGTCCTTGACCCGGCCGCGCCACCGGCCGGGGGGCTTTGCGGCTCCACACGGTCTCGGGGCGGGACTGCAACAGCACCACGTTGTCTCCTTCGGGAAGGTCCCGATCGAGGGCCCATTCGATGTCTTGGGGACGCCCGTAGTGCCGTTCTGCCCGCTTCGCCATCTTCGCCACGGCCACGATCTCGTGGTCGGTGAGGCTGGGGGCGAGGCGGCGGTCGTCGGGAACCGGGGCTTTTTCGACGCTGTCCGAGCCATCCAGGACGTACTCGATGGCCTTCGGGGAGATCGTCCGTCGGGTGATCTCGAACAGCACCTTGTCGACGAGGAAGTTGTCGGGGGTGACTTCACCGGAGACGACCGCCTCCCCGAAACCCCACGACGAGTCGATGGCGATCTGGGAACGGTCGCCGTCGGTCGGGTTGAGGGTGAAGGCGACCCCGGCGGCTTTCGGATGCACCATCTTCTGGACGGCGACCGCCATCGAGATGATCTCGTGGTCGTGGCCGGTCTCGTGGCGGTAGCTGATCGCTCGGGCGGTGAACAGGCTCGACCAGCACCGCTGGACGGCGCGGGCGACCGCGTCTTCGCCCCGGACCCAGAGGAAGGTGTCCTGCTGGCCGGCGAAGCTGGCGTCGGGGAGGTCTTCGGCGGTGGCGGAGGACCGGACCGCCACGGGGACGTCTTCGACTCCGCAGGCTACGCACAGTTCCCGGTAGGAGGCTTTGACGGCTCTCTCGACTTCGGGGTTCATCGGGGACGCCTCGATCAGATCCCGGACGTAGCGGCTCGTGTGTTCGAGGCTGTCGGGGTCGTCGAGGTCCACTTCGGCGAGGGCTTTCCGGACGTTGGAGCGCAGCTCGGTGTCGTCGCGGAGGGTGTCGTAGGCTTCGACGGTGACGGCGAACCCGGGCGGCACCGGCAGCTCGGCGGCGATCAGTTCGCCGAGGCTGGCGCATTTCCCGCCGACTCGCGGCTTGTCGGATTCCCGGTACTGGTCGAACCAGAGGACGAACTCCCTCATGTCTCCGCACCTCCCGAGGGTTCCCAGTCGAGGTCGTAGGGCTCCCACGAGGGGAGCGACGCCACTTCGGGGACGTGAACTTCCTGGACCCGGTTGCGGTAGGTGACCAGCGCCTCGGAGCCGCCCTCCATCAGCTTCACCCGGACGTGTTCGGTGTTGTAGGGCTCACCGGGGTCGTAGCCGAAGGCCCAGATGGCGAAGGCACGGATCGGGCCGGAGTGGGTGGCGACGACGAGGCGTGCGCCGGGATGGTCGGCGGCGAGGCGCTGGAGGCCGAGCCAGAAACGGCGGACGCACATGGCCGGCGGCTCGAAATGCATCATCGGCACGGTGAGCCAATGCTGGATCGGGTCTCCTCCGCCGACCTGGGTGCGCCAGAAACGGTCGACTTCCACCAGCCACATCGGGCGGTCGCCCAGGGCCATCCGTTCGAACTCTTCCAACAGGGCGTAGTAGCGGCGGAACGCGGAGGTGACGTCCCGAAGCCCGTCGGGGGTGGCGACCTGGAAGTTGCGGAACTCCACCATGGGTTCGGGGTCGTGGACCTTCACGTCTTTCTCGAACATGGCGAGGCCGTCGGTGAGGCCACGATGGAGGTTCTCGGCGGTCTGTCCGGCCCGGCTGGTGGGGGCGTGGGCGACGACGATCGTCTCTCCGTCCTTGACCCGTTTGGCGAGGGTGTGGCCGTAGGTGTGGGCCTGCCAGACACCGAGGGGGGTGAGCCCCGACTCGGTCGAATAGCCCTGGGTCTCGCCGTGACGGACCAGGTAGATCTCGTTGACGATGGGAGGTCGGGCTTCGGGCGGGGCGGAGATCTCTTTGTTGCGGTTGTCTTCACTCAGTGCCTGTTGGATCCCCAGGTCGGCCCGCTGGTAGAGGGGCGGCAGCGAATCCGGGGTGGGGGAGGGGCCCCGCCGGCGGAACCGCTGCAGGTAGAGGGGTACCGAAGGGTCGTCGGGGGTGTCTTCGTCGGTGTTTCGGCGTTGACGTTCCAGGTACCGTGCCAGGTACAGGGGGGCGTCGGTCCGTTCGGTGCGGGGAAGGGGGGGACGGGTGTCGTCGCTCATGAATGCTCCGTGAGGAACCGCTGGTCGACGACCCCCTCGTAGTAGAAGATCGCCTTGCCCATCTCTGCTTCGGTCCACGTGACCGGCTCCCGGTCCGGGTCGGCCCAGTAGCCGCCGGTGTAGACCTCGTTTCGGTTTCCGGCCGGGTCGAAGAAGTACAGGCCCCAGCCTCGGGTGGCGCCGTGGCGGGTGGGTCCGGCGTCGATCCGGACGCCGTGGTAGGCGCAGAGGTCGGCGGCTTGGCGGACCTGGTTCCAGTCGTCGAGCCAGAAGGCGACGTGGTGGAACGCCCCGTTGGGTCCGGTGACGAAGGCCAGGTCGTGGGAGCTGTGGCTCCGTTCGAGGAACGTGACGAGCCGGTGGCCGTCGTCGGCGACGATCTGTTCGGTGATGCGGAAGTCGAGGACGTCGGTGAAGAAGTCGGTCACCCCGTCGACGTCTTCGCACATGAGGAAGGCGTGGTCGATGCGGGGTGGGTGGATCCCGACGAGCCCGAGCGGCTCGGGCGGAGGGTTGGTGAGGGGGAGCAGGTTTCCGACCTGTTCCATCCCCCACACCAGGTCGGTGACGTGACCCGACGGGGACTGGAACCTGACCGTCTCGCCCGAACCCGGTCCGAGCTCTCCGGCGGGGATCCGTTTCGTGGAGATCCCTGCCGCTTCGATCCGCGCCGCGTAGTGGTCGAGGTCGTCGGCGTCCTGACATTTGAACGCGAGGGATTCCAGTCCGTAGGTGGGGGCGTGACGGAGGACGACCGAGTGGTGCTGATGCTCGTCCCAGCATTTCAGGAACACCCGGTCGGTCTCCCGGGCGGTCTCGATGAGCCCGACGACCTCCACGTAGTAGGCGGTCGCCAGCTCCAGGTCGGGGACGCGGATCTCGACGTGGGAGAGGCGCAGGATTCCCATCAGCGTCCCCTCCTCACGTGTGCACCTTCATGAACCGGTCGTTGAGGTCGCCCTCGTAGTAGAAGATCGCCCGGCCGATGTTGTCTTCGGTCCAGGTGATCGTGGGGAAGTCGGGGTCGGGGCGGTAGCCGCCCGTGAACACCTCGTTGCGTGTCCCCATCGGGTCGAAGAAGTAGATGGTGTTGCCGCGGGTGATGCCGTGGCGGGTGGGTCCGACGTCGATCTGGATGGAGTTGTAGGCGAGGATGTCGGCGGCGCGGCGGACGTGATCCCAGTCGTCGAGCCAGAAGGCGAAATGGTGGAGGCCGCCGTTGGGGCCCGAGACGACGGCGAGGTCGTGGGGCGAGTGGGACCGTTCGAGCCACACGCCGATCTGGTGGCCGTCGCCGTCGAGGAGCTGTTCGGTCAGTCGGAAACCGAGTACGTCCATGTAGAACCGGGTCGCTTCGGGCACTTCTTCGGCGGTGACGAGCAGGTGATCCATTCGGGGTGGGGCGATGCCGGTGAGGCCCTGGGGGACCGGGTCGGGGTTCACCTTGGGGAGCAGGCCGCCGACTTTCTCCACCTGGTGGACGAGCTCCATCTCGTGCCCGGACGGGGTCTCGAAGCGGATCGATTCGCCCTGTCCGACCTCTTCGCCGGCGGAGACCCGGGACACCCGGAACCCGTACGCTTCGACGTTGCGTTCGAGTTCGGTGAGGTCGTCTTCTCGTTCCACCTTGAAGCTGAACCGGTCGATCCCCACCCGTGGGTCGTAGCGGACGGCGAGGGAGTGGTGGTCTTCTTCGTCCCAGCATTTGAAGAACACCCGGTCCGAGGTGCGTTCCACCTCGATCATCCCCATCACCTGTGTGTAGTAGGCGGCGGCGAGGTCCAGGTCGGGGACGGTGATGTCGACGTGTCCCAACCGCAGGATTCCCACGCTGATCCTTCCGTCGGCGTGAGGCGACCATACCGAGACTGTTCCGTTCGATGGGATGGTGTCCCGTATGGGGGAACGGTGGCGGCGGCGGGTCGGGGAGGTCGCCGCCGAAGGGACATTCGTCCCGCATCCCGGAACGGCATCCCTCATGGGGGAACGTGCGGGCTAGGGTCGGTGTATGAACGCACGGCCCGAGGAGATGCGGAGGGCCATGGCCGACTACGTGGCGGCGGTGCACCGCGCCTACCTGGAGGTGGCGAAGACGCATCCTCCGGCAGTTCGGGCCCGGATGCCGTTGCTCCAGGGACCGTTCACGGTGGTCGCCGCCGGCGTACAGAACCTCCACGTCATCGCCACCCGGGAACCGCTGCCCGCACCGGTCGGTCCCGAAGTGGAGATCGGCGCCACCTTCGACCTCCTCGAATGGACCGTTCGCTTCTACGACCCGGTGGTGTTGCCCGAGCTGGGACTGATCGACGAAGGCGCCGCCGGCGCCGGGGTGCGGGTACGCCGAGCCCTCGGGTTGGCAACCCACCTCTACCACCTCGTCGTCCGCCCCGGTGCCGAACTGGGAAGCCACCACGCCGGACACGCCGGCGCCGGGCTCGCCAACGCCCACGTCGCCGCCGCCCGGGACTTCGAGGCGATCCGAGCCCATGCCCGCGGCCGGGAAGGGTTGGTCGACGAGATGGAGGGTGCGGCGCGGGCGGGTCTGGTGCGGGCCCAGGCGCTCCTCGCCCGCGAGATCGTTCCGTGGGATGCCGGGGTGACGGCTCTCGCCGCCGAAGGCCGGCCCGACCCGACCGCCCTTCGACGTGCGCTGTTGGCCGCGGTGCGGGGAGACGGTGTGAGGTCCGAGCGGTGAGCGAACGTCAGACCCTCTCTTCGGTGCGGAACGCCGCCCGTCTCCTGAAACAGTTCGGACCCCACGACCGGGAACTGGGCGTGTCGGAGCTCGCTCGACGTCTGGGTCTCGGCAAATCGACCGTCCATCGCCTCCTCACCACCCTGGTGGCCGAGCATCTGCTCGAACGGGACCCCTATTCGGGGCAGTACCGGCTCGGTCTGGCGGTCCACGACCTGGCGGCGGCGGCCGTGCCCAACGACCTCCACGAGGCGGTGTCGGGGCTGTTGGAGACCCTCCGGAACCGAACGGGGGAGACGGTGCAGGTGGCGGTCCTCGACGGGCGGGAGGTCGTGTACGTCGAACGGATCGACTCCCCGCACACGCTCCGACTGTTCCTCGAGGTGGGCCGCCGGAACTGGGCGCATTCGACCGGGACCGGCAAAGCCCTCCTCGCCCACCTGCCCGAAGACGAGCTGGCGGAGTTGTTGGACGGCTGGGAGATGCCCGCCCTCACCCCCTACACGATCACCGACCCGGCGAAGCTGGTCGAAGAGCTCCGCCAGGTGCGGCGTCGAGGCTACGCCCAGAACCTCCACGAATCCGAGGTGGGGGTGCTGTCGGTGTCGGCTCCCATCAGGGACCGGACCGGCAGGGTCGTCGCCGCGTTGTCGGTGGCGGGTCCGGCGCAGCGGATGCAGCCGGTGATGAACCAGATCACCTACGGGGTGATCGAGGCGGCCGCCCTCGCGTCGCGACGGATGGGGTGCCCCCGCTGACCGTCCCGCATCGGGGAACGCCATGCCGCATCGCGGGACGCGCTCGGTAGGGTCCCGGTCATGAATCCCGACGCATTCGCGCAGGCCCTCTACGACGCGCGGCGGGACCGGGTCCCGATCGAGCCCCTGACCGAGACGGTGCCCGACCTGTCCGTCGCCGACGCCTACGCCATCCAGCAGCGCCTGGTGGCACGCATGGTCGCCGACGGAGACCGCATCGTTGGCTACAAGCTGGGGCTCACCTCCCGGCCGATGCAGGAGCTGTTCGGTGTCGACCAGCCCGACTACGGGCCGCTGTTGTCGTCGATGGTGCTGGGCGACGGCGCCGAACTGGCGGTGGGAGACTTCATCCAACCGAAGGTCGAAGCCGAGATCGCCCTCGTCCTCGAACGCCCCTTGGCGGGGCCCGGGGTGTCGGGTTTCGACGTCGCCCGTGCGCTGGGCGGGGCGGTGGCCGCCCTGGAGATCGTCGATTCGCGAATCGCCGACTGGAGGATCGCTCTCCCCGACACCATCGCCGATCTGGCTTCCTGTGGGGCCGCCGTCGTCGCTTCCCGGGTGGTCCCGGTGGACTTCGACCTGCGGCTGGTCGGCATGGTGATCGACCACAACGGTGTGACCGTTGCCACCGGTGCCGGCGCGGCGGCCCTGGGGGATCCCCTCGCCGCCGTCGCCTGGCTGGCGAACACCCTCGCCCCCTACGACGTCACCTTGGAGGCGGGCCACGTCGTCATGACCGGGTCGCTTCACGCCGCCTTCGACGTCGCTCCGGGCGATGTGGTTCGTGCGGATTTCGACCGGCTCGGGTCGGTGACGGTGAGGTTCGGGTGACGGGAGGTAGGTCATGAGCAGGGTTCCATGCGCCATCGTCGGTTCCGGGAACATCGGTACCGACCTGATGGAGAAACTCGTCCGCTCCGACGTGTTGGAGCTGCGGGCGGTGGTCGGCATCGACCCCGACTCGGAGGGTCTCCGCCGGGCACGGGAGCGGGGGTTCGAGGCGACCTGGGAGGGTGTCGACTGGTTGCTGGAACGGGCCGACGAGTTCGCCATCGTCTTCGAAGCCACCTCGGCGTGGGTCCACCGCCAGAACGCCCCCCGGTACGAACAGGCCGGTCTGCGGGCGATCGACCTCACCCCGGCGAAGCTGGGTCCTCTGGTGGTGCCGCCCGTCAACCTCGCCGAACACCTCGACGCCGCCAACGTCAACCTCATCACCTGCGGAGGCCAGGCGACGGTGCCGATCGTGCACGCCGTCTCCCGGGTGGCCGACGTCCCCTACGCCGAGATCGTCTCCACCGTGGCTTCCCGGTCGGCGGGCCCGGGGACCCGCCAGAACATCGACGAGTTCACGAAGACCACGTCGAGCGCCCTGGTGGAGGTCGGTGGTGCCTCCTTCGGGAAGGCGATCATGATCCTCAACCCGGCGGAACCTCCGATCCTCATGCGCAACACCGTCTTCTGCGCCCTCGGGGACGGCTACGACGCCGACGCCGTGGCGGCGTCGATCCTGGACGTGGTCGCCGAGGTCGCCGCCTACGTCCCCGGCTACCGGTTGAAGGCAGAGCCGGTCTTCGAAGAAGACACCTACCGGACACCGGGCGGCACCGTGTCGGCGAGGGTGGTGACCCTCCTCGAAGTGGAAGGCGCCGGAGACTATTTCCCGCCGTACGCCGGGAACCTCGACATCATGACCGCTTCGGCGGTCCGGGTCGGTGAAGCGATGGCGTCGGCACTGGTGGCGGCATGAGTACCCCCCGGTTCCGCCTCACCGACTCCACCCTCCGGGACGGGTCGCACGCCATCGCCCACCGGTTCACGGTCGACGAGGTACGCAAGGTGGTGGCGGCCCTGGACGTCGCCGGTGTGCCCGTCATCGAAGTCTCCCACGGCGACGGCCTGGGCGGGTCGTCGTTCAACTACGGGTTCTCGGCCACCGACGAGATGGACCTGGTCCGGGTCGCGGCGGAGACGGCCACACGGGCGAAGATCGCCGTGCTCATGCTGCCCGGGATCGGGATCAAAGAGGATCTCCATCGGGCTCGGGAAGCCGGTGTCTCGGTGGCACGGATCGCCACCCACTGCACCGAAGCCGACATCTCCGCCCAGCACATCGCCCTGGCGAAGGAGCTGGGGATGGAGGCGGTCGGTTTCCTGATGATGGCCCACATGATCGCTCCCGAGGAGCTCGTCGAGCAGGCGAAACTCATGGAGTCGTACGGCGCCGACTGCGTCTACGTCGTCGACTCGGCCGGGGCGATGACGATCGACGATGCTCGTCGCCGGGTGGCGGCCCTCAAAGCCGGGCTGTCCTGTGAGGTGGGCATCCACGCCCACAACAACCTGTCCCTGGCGGTCGCCAACTCCCTCGGCGCCTTGGAGGAAGGGGTGGACCAGGTCGACGGGTGCACGACGGGGCTAGGGGCCGGGGCGGGGAACTGCCCCACCGAGATCCTGGTGGCCGCGTGCGAACGGAGCGGCATCCCCACCGGCGTCGACCCGTTGGCGGTGATGGACGCCGCCGAGGAGGTGGTGCGGCCCATCAAGCCGGTCCAGGGGGTGATCGACCGTGACGGTCTGCTCCTCGGGTACGCCGGTGTCTACGGTTCGTTCCTCCTGCACTCCAAGCGGGCGGCGGAACGCTACGGCGTCGACGCCAAGGACATCCTCTTGGAGCTGGGCCGACGCAAGGTCGTCGGAGGCCAAGAGGACATGATCATCGACGTGGCGGTGGAGCTGCAGCGGAAGGCTGCGGAGGCGGCGGCGCGATGACCGACGTCACGGCCCTGGCGGAACAACTCGCGGAAGCGGCGAGGTCACGTACCGCCACCGAGCCCCTCACCGGTCGGGTCGACCTGGACCTCGCCACCGCCTACGCCGTACAGGACGAACTGGTGCGGCTCCGTACCGACGCCGGGGAGACGGTGACCGCCGTCAAGCTCGGTCTCACCAGCGTCGCCAAGCAACGCCAGATGAACGTTGACGAACCCCTCTACGGTTGGCTGACCGATCGGATGGCGCTCGACCGGGGCCAGGTCCTGGACGTCTCCCGGTACATCCAGCCCCGGGTCGAACCCGAGATCGCGTTCCTGGTGGGCGGCGAGCTCGCCGGGCCGGGAGTGACCGGCGCCGACGTCCTCGCGGCGACGACGGCGGTGATGGTCGCCATCGACGTGCTCGACTCCCGCTACGCCGGCTATCGGTTCACGTTGCCCGACGTCGTCGCCGACAACGCCTCCGCCGCCGGATACCTCCTCGGTGATCCCCGGCCGGCCGAAGGCCTCGACCTGCGGACCCTCGGATGTGTGTTCTCGAAGAACGGTGAGGTGGTCGCCACCGCAGCCGGGGCGGCGGTGCTCGGTCACCCGGCCGCGGCGGTCGCCTGGTTGGTACGCAAACTCGCCGAGCGGGGCCGTCCCCTTCCCGCCGGAACCGTGGTCCTCGCCGGCGCCCTCACCGCGGCGATCCCGGTGGATGCTGGCGACACCGTGCGGGTCGAGGTGGACCGCCTGGGCTCTCTCGATCTGGCATGCCGGTAGACGTCGAAGCCGTGGCCCGGGAGCTGCACACCGCCCGCACGCAGCGGCGGACCGTCGCCACCATCACCTCCCGGTTTTCCGGTTTCGGCCTCGCCGACGCCTACGCCGTCCAGGCGGCCGGGATCAGGCTTCGACTGGAGGCGGGGGAGTCACGGGTCGGCGGAAAACTCGGGTTCACCAGCCGGGCCATGCAGCGGGCGATGGGCGTCGACCAGCCCAACTACGGGGTCCTGACCGACGCCATGGTGGTCCCCGACGGGCGGGTTCGCCTCGCCGAACTCATCCACCCCAAGGTCGAGCCGGAGATCGCCTTCGGACTCGACGCCGACCTCCCCGCCCACGCCACCGCCTTCGACGTGCTGGCGGCCACCGCATGGGTGGCGCCGTGTCTCGAGGTCGTCGACTCCCGGTTCGACGGGTTCCGTTTCGCCGCGTACGACAACATCGCCGACAACTCGTCGGCCGCCAAGTTCGTGCTCGGAGACCCACAGCCCCCGTCGAAGCTGGATCTGCGGGTGCTCGGCCTCGCCTTGTACGACGACGGGGAGCTCAGGTTCACCGCGGCCGGAGCGGCCGCCCTCGGGCATCCGGCGGCGGCGGTGGCCTGGATGGCCCGTCATCACCGGCTCGGGGCCGGTGACGTCGTCATCTCGGGGGGACTCACCGCCCCGGTGGATCTCCGCCCTGGACAGGTCGTCTCCGCCGAGTTCGACCATCTGGGTGTGGTCACCGTCACGACCGAATGAAGGAGGCTCGATGCCGCTGGTGCACATCGACATGATGAAGGGGAGACCCCCCGAGAAGATCACACGCATGATCGCCGCCGTCTCCGAGGCGATCGCCGAGAGCCTGGACGCTCCCATCTCGACGGTCCGGGTCGTCGTCAACGAGATGGAACCCCACCAATACGGGATCGGAGGGAAACCGTATCCGGTGGTGGTGGAAGAACGCCGGAGGGCGGCCGAAGGAGGCGCCCGATGAGGGAGGTGCTCCATTTCATCGACGGCGACTTCGTGCCTTCGGCCGACGGCTCGACCTTCGAGTCGGTGACACCCACCGACAACACGGTGATCGCCCAGGTGGCCCTGGGAGGAGGCGTCGAAGTCGACCTGGCGGTGGCGGCGGCCCGGCGGGCGTTTCCGGCTTGGGCCGGGATGGGTCCCGAAGCCCGGCGGGAGATCCTCATGCGGGTCGCCGAAGGGATCGAGGCCCGGCTCGAAGAGCTCGCCGAATGGGAGACCCGGGACATGGGCAAGCCGATCACCGCAGCCCGGACCAAGGACATGCCCCGGTCCGCCTACAACTTCCGCTTCTTCGCCGACTACGCCGTCCAGGTCGGGACGAAGGTCTGGGACAAGCCGTGGGACGGGGTGCTCACCTACGAGCTTCGGGAACCCCTCGGGGTGGTGGGGTCGATCTCACCGTGGAACTTCCCGCTCATGCTGTTGACCTGGAAGGTCGCCCCCGCCTTGGCGTTCGGATGCACCGTGGTGGCGAAACCGGCCGAACAGTCGCCGATCACCGCCTCCATCCTCGCCGAGATCTGCCGGGATGCCGGTGTGCCCCCCGGCGTGTTCAACGTGGTGCACGGGTTTGGCCCCGCCTCGGCGGGGGAGGCCCTCACCACCCATCCCGACGTCGATGCGATCACCTTCACCGGCGAGTCGAACACGGGGCGGGCGATCATGGCGGCGGCGGCGCCGACCTTGAAGAAGCTCTCGTTCGAGATGGGTGGAAAGTCGGCCAACATCGTCTGTGCCGACGCCGACCTCGACGCGGCGGTGGCGGGTTCCCTCCGGGGGATCTTCGTGAACCAGGGTGAGGTGTGTCTGGCGGGGAGTCGGCTACTGGTGCAGCGTCCCATCTACGAGGAGTTCCTGGCTCGGCTGGTGGAAGGCGCCGAGGCCTGGAAGGTGGGCGACCCCTTCGACCCCACCACCCAGATGGGTCCCCTCGTCTCCGAAGAGCACCTCGAAAAGGTGCTCTCCTACATCGACCTGGCCCGGGAGGAAGGCGCCAAGCTCCTGTGCGGCGGATACCGGATCACCGACGGTGACCTGGCGAAAGGCAACTATGTGGCGCCGACGATCTTCGCCGACGCCGACAACTCGATGCAGGTGTGCCAGGACGAGATCTTCGGGCCGGTGGAGATGGTGATGCCGTTCGACGAGATCGACGAGGCCATCGAGATCGCCAACCAGTCACGGTACGGCCTGGCGGGGATGGTGTGGACCACCAACCTCGACACCGCCCATCGGGTCGCCCGTGAGGTGAGGACGGGAACGATGTGGGTGAACTGTTTCTTCGTCCGGGACCTTCGGGCGCCCTTCGGCGGGTACAAGGACTCGGGGCTCGGGCGGGAAGGGGGCGACTACAGCTACGAGTTCTTCACCGAGTCGAAAGCGGTCGTGATGAAGCTCGGCGGATGAGCAGTGCTGGTGAGCGCAGGCGCCTTCGATGAGCTGCCTGCCGACCGCTGCGTGGCGGTGGCCGGTGGCCGTGCCGTCGTCGCCAAGGTCGGGGACCGAGCGGTCGCGTTCGAGAACCGTTGCCTGCATCGACGCGCGTCCCTCGCCGGAGGACGGATCGAAGACGGGGTGCTGATCTGCCCCCTGCACTTCTGGCGGTACCGGCTGCCGGCGGGGACGACGCCCGGGTCGGGTGCGGCGCTGGTGTCGTATCCGGTCACGATCGAAGATGGGGAGGTGCTGGTCGACCTTCCCGACCAACCGGAGGACGACCGCCCGATGCGGGACCTGTTGTTGGACCATGCCCGAAGCTGGAACCGAGAGGAGGGGATGTGACCGATACCCGTCGAACCACCGTCATCACCCTGGAAGGCGCCCGCAAGGTGCTGGACCGGTGCATCGACGAAGCGGCGACGTTGGGTGTCCCGGTGGTGGTCGTGGTGTGTGACCCGGCAGGGGAGATGGTGACGTTCGGCCGGATGGACGGCGCCCCCATGTTGTCGGTCGGGGTCGCCCGGGACAAGGCGTGGACGGTGGCTGCCTTCGGCCGGCCGACCCACTGGTGGGCCGAGCTCTTCGACGCCCAGCCGGGGCTGTCGGCCCTCGGGAACGGGCGGCCGCTCATGCCGGTTCCCGGTGGGGTGCCGATCGTCGTCGGAGACGTCATGGTGGGGACCGTCGGCGTCAGCGGTGGGACCGCCGCCCAGGACCGCCTCATCGCCGAAGCTGGCGCGGGCGCCCTGTCCGCCTAGCCTGCTGGGGGAACCGATCGGGGCTGCTCACCGTCGAAGAGGGTGAACGGCCTGAAAGGGGTCCTCCATGCGTCGTCGACACCGAACGATTCTCACCGTCGCCGTGTTCGCCCTCGTGGTCGCCGCCTGCTCTGGCGCATCCCAGGGAGATCTCGAGTCGGCAGAGACGAGGGAAGTGGCGCAGGGCGGTGCCGGGGCGACGACGGCGCCGACCCAAGCCGCCGCCTTGGCTCCCGACACCACGTCCGTTCCCGCTCCGGCGGAGGCGAAGGATCTGGGTGATTCGGGGATCGCCTCCGTCGCCATCCAGCCCGCCGACCTGGGCAGGGACATCATCTTCACCGCCGACCTCTCGATCGCCACCCAGGACGTCGCCGCCGCGGGGAGGGAGGTCACCCGGATCGTCGAGAGCCTCGGAGGGTTCCTCTTCGGCCAGGAGACTCGTGGCGAACCCGACGCCGTGAGCATCCTCACCTTCAAGGTTCCGCCCGACCGGTTCACCGAAGCCTTGGAACGGATCGGCACGGTCGGCACGTTGCGAAACCAGACCGTTTCGGCGTCTGACGTGACCGGACGGATCGTCGACCTGGAGAGCCAGATCGCGACGATCGAGGCGAGCATCACCCGCCTCCGCGGGTTCCTGGAGCAGGCCACCGACACGAAGGCGATCACCGAGCTGGAGGACGCCCTGATGGAACGGGAGACCCGTCTGGAGCAGCTTCGCGGCCAGCTCCGGACGTTGGAGCGCCAGGTGGCGTTGGCGACGATCACGGTGCGCCTGTTCGAGTTCCAGAACCGCGCCGCCGTCGACCTGGGAGTGAGCGCCTACCCGGGAGGGGACGACGCCGGGCTGTCGTGTCCCGGTACGGGAGGTTCGGTCAGCGTCGAACGGGGCACGGCCGTCACCTTGTGTGTCGAGGTGCAGAACCCGGGGGACACCCGCATCCGGGTCGTGGAACTGCGTGACCCCGTCCTCGACCTGGGCCTCGACGACTTCGAGGTCGTCTACGGCGTTCTGGACGAGGATCTCGAACCGGGCGAGTCGGTGATGCTCGCCACCGTGCTCGAGATCGAACGCACCCTGCGCACCAGGACGACGGTGGCGGTGCGGGCGGTGGGGGAGGAAGGCGAGGAGCTGGCAGGCCGGGACACGGTGGCCAACGCCACCGCCTCCGTCGAGTTGCGGGCGGTCGCTCCCGAGGGCGTTCCCGGCTTCTTCGACGGTCTGCAGGCGAGCTGGCGCTTCCTCGTCACCCTCTTCCAGTTCGCGCTCTTGGTCGCCGGGGCCGTGATCCCCTTCCTGTGGGTTCCGGTGTTGGTCTGGTTGGCGGTCCGCTGGCTGTCGGGCCGCGTCGGTGATCCGTTCCGGCGTTCGGGACCCGACCGGTGGGATGGTTCCGACGCACCGGTCGACACGGACGCCGACGGCGACTAGCCGATCAGTTCGGCCAGCCCACCCAGGGTCTCGACGACGGTGACTCCGGGTGGGAATTCCGAAGGCCGGCCGTTCGTCACGCCGACGAAGCCGACGCCGGCGGCTCGGGCCGCGGCATGGTCCCAGCTCGAGTCGCCCACCATGACCGTACGGTCGGCAGCGACCCCGAGGATGCGGCACGCTTCGAGGATCTGGTCGGGCGCTGGTTTCGGGCGGAGGTCGGCTCGACGGGGAACCACGACGTCGATTCCGATTCGGTGACGGTCGAGGGCTGCCCGGGCGGCTCCTTCGGGGAGCAGCGTCACCACCGCCTTGGGATGCCGTTCGACGGCGGCCAGGGCTTCGGCGACGGCAGGCATGCGGACCGATCGGGCGACGGCTGCGAGCTCGTGGCGTTCGATCAGGTCCGAGATCTCCTCCCATCGGGGATCTCCGCTGAGGCCGACGAGGATGCCCATGGCCTGTCGGGTGGGCCCGTCCCAGCCGGTTTCGGGGGTGGGCGGGTCGGGCCACGACGACACCAGGCGTTCGACGTCTCGCAGAGCCGCTTCGTAGTCCGTGTAGCTCTGGACGTCGACGAGGGTGCGGTCGAGGTCGAAGAGGATGCCGTGCATTGGGGGAACGCTACGCCCGATGGGGGACGCGAAACGAGGTCATCCCGCCGAGAGGAACGCGTCGACGGCCGCGCGGAGCCGGGCGAGCTCGTCGTATCCCCGGTCCCAGCCGGCGTATGGGCCGAGCTTGACGGGGCATTCGAAGAACATCTCTTCGGCGAGGCGGAACCACTGGTCCACGGTCTCGTCGAGGCGATCGTCGGGACTGGGCAGCAGGTCGTTGCGTTGCAGACGCAGCTCACCCAGGGTGCGTTCGCAGGTCGCCGGGTCGATGGAACCGCCGGGGCCGGGTCGGGGCGGTAGGGACGCCACGGCGGACTCCCATCGGGTGGCCCAGTCCGCCGGCGACGGGCGGGCCGGGATGCAGGCCGCAACCGCGACGGCGACGACGGTTGCGACGAGGAGGAGGCGACGCATCGGAGGTCACGTTACCGCCTTTCCGGAGTGGACCGACGATGGTGGGCGACCGCTGCGTGCCGGTGTCGTCAGGCGATCGCCGGAGGAGCCGCGCCGCGGGGCCGGAAGAACCGCCAGAACAGCCAGGTGGACACCGCGTAGAGGAGGGCCATCCCCAGCCAGGGCGTGACGAAGTCGCCCCGGCCCATTGCCTGCGCCCCCATCCATCCGCCGGCCCCGGCGAGGGCGCCTCCGATCAGGGACGTGATCCCCGTGAACGTGGCACGTTCGCCGGGGTGGAGCATCTCCATGGAGAAGGCCTCGTAGACGGGTCCCGCCATGTTGAAGAGGGTCGTTCGGAGGACGAAGGCCGCTCCGGCGAGGGAGACCACCGCCGTCGGGGTGGCCAGGGAGGGGGCGAGGGCGATCACCACGATGAACGGGATCGCCGCCGCCCGGGTGACCACCACCGACCTGATCCTGCCGAACCTGGTCTCGACGAAGGGGGCGGCGAAGGAGGCCACGGCGAGGGCGAGGGATCCGGCGGCGAAGGTCACGCCGATCTCTGCTTCGCCTGCCTGGACGCCCTCCTGGAAGTAGACGTTCGCCAGGCTCAGCGTCAGTCCGCTTCCCAGCGCCAACAGGGCGGCGACGATCACGAACTTCCTCATCACCGCAGGGTTGCGGATCCCCCGGAGCACACCCCGGCGTGGCGGTGGAGCGCCTTTCATGGCGGCTGCCACTTCGGCCGAGAGGTAGGGGCGGAGCATGACCGCCGGGATGAGCGACAGGAACCATCCGGCCGCACCGATCAGGGTCGCCCACCGGAACGCCTCCACCTTGGGGAGGTCGAAGACACCGGCGATCCATGCCGGGAACAGCCCGGCGACGAGCGCCCCGGCCATCGCTGCCAGCGTGCGGATGCCCGAACCCACCGAGAACAGATGGATCCGCTCCTCCGGCTCGGAGTTCTCGGCCATGAAGGGCGACTCGGTGACGTGGTGGAGGACGCCGAAACCCGACTGGAATGCCGCACCGACGAGGAGGACGGTGGGATTCGCCGACAGGATCTGGATGACGGCGAGGACGGCGCCGCCGCCGTCTCCGAGGATGAACCCCCATTTCCGGCCGATGCGGTCCGACAGCCATCCCGCCGGGACGGCGGCCACCACCCGCGCCACCCCCATGATCGCGAGGCGCACCCCGATGAATTCGATCGAGAACCCCAGCTCCAGCAGGTAGAGGTTGAAGATCACCTCCCAGGTCCCGTGGATGACGTCCATGCCGACGATGTGGACGAGGTAGAGCCGGGCGTTGCGGGAGAAACGCCGGAGGTTGGCGGCGTAGGCGCGGAACCCGTTGGCCGGTCGGGCGGACATGGCCACCACGCTAGGCGACCTCCCCCGCAGCGGGGATGACCGTTCCCCCCTGCGGAGGTTTCGGCCGGATTGCGTTCCCGCATGCGGGACGGCTCCCCGTCGGCAGCCCGCCCGGTCTTATGGTCGAACGCAAGGCGACGGCGCGGAGCCATCAAGGCGAGACGCGCGAAGGAGGACGGAGGATGCCACAGCTCCCTCGATCCGAGTGGTACGACCTCACCCGGGATATGAACTGGACCCTGTCTCACGTCACCGAGGAGGAGGCTTTCCCCACCGAGCTCTCAAACACCTACGGTGTTCCTCACGAGGCCTTCTGGGCTGGGATGAACCCTACAAGGTGACCTACCGGGAGTACATGCACAACCAGGTGGGCAAAGACCAGGGGGTGTATTCCGTCAACTCGGTGGTCGCCCGTTCTGACCTGTTCGACAAGCTGGACGCCGGTTGGAAGTCGGCGATCATCGCGCACTACGGCGCCATCGCCATCCCCGAATACCTGGCGGGGATCGGTGAGGCCCGGATGGGGCGGTTCGGCCGGGCGGCCGCTTGGCGGAACATGGCGACCTTCGGGACTCTCGACGAGACCCGGCACGGCCAGATCCAGACCTACTTCCCGTACGGGCTGTTGGACAAAGAGCCCCGGGCGGACTGGGCCCACAAGACCCTCCACACCAACGAGTGGGGAGCGATCGCTGCCCGGCATCTGTTCGACGACATGTTCACGGCGAACGACGCCGTTTCGACGGCGATCCAGCTCACCTTCACCTTCGAGACGGGCTTCACCAACCTCCAGTTCCTCGGCATGGCTGCCGACGCCATGGAGGTGGGGGATCTCGACTTCGGGTCGTTGATTTCGTCGATCCAGACCGATGAGGCCCGCCACGCCCAGCAGGGCGAGCCGACGGTGAAGGTACTCATCGCCAACGGCAAAGCCGATGTCGCCCAGAAGCTCATCGACCACATGTTCTGGCGGTCGTGGCACGTCTTCGCCCTGTTGACGGGGCTGTCGATGGACTACTACACGCCTCTGGAGCATCGCTCCCACTCGTTCAAGGAGTTCATGGACGAGTGGATCATCAAGCAGTTCCTCGACCAGTTCCGCGACTTCGGGCTGGAACCGTCCTGGTACTGGGAGGACATCTTCCTGCCGGAACTCAACTGGTACCACCACGCTCTCCATTTGGGGGTGTGGTACTGGCGTCCGACCGTCTGGTGGAATCCCGATGCGGGCGTGTCACCCGCCGAACGGGAATGGCTCGAGGAGAAGTACCCGGGGTGGAACGACACATTCGGCAGATACTGGGACGTCATCACCGAGAACATCCGGGCCGGACAACCCGAGCTCACGTTGCCGGAGACGTTCCCGATGGTCTGCAACATGTGCCAGATCCCGATCGTCACCCCGGCAGGGTATGCCGCCGGATACCTGGACTCTCCCCACCCACATATCGTCGACTTCGAGGGACGGCGATACAACTTCTGCTCTGAGCCGTGCAAGTGGATCTTCGAGCAGAACCCATCCCGCTTCAAGGGACACCTCGGGGTCGTCGACCGGTTCCTTGGGGGACTCATCCAACCGCCGACCATGGAGGGGGCCCTCGCCTACATGGGGCTTTCGCCCGAGGAAATGGGCCAGGACGCCGACGGCTACGCCTGGGCCTTCGACGGTGTCGTTCCCGGTACGGCGGCCTCGTGAGGAGGAGGTGACAGAGATGGCATTGTTCCCCGTGCAGGGCATCTTCGAAGGAGACTTCGTGGTGCTACTGGTACCCGTCGACGACGAGGACCCGATGACGGTGGTGGCCGAGAAGATCGCTGCACATGCCGCCGACCGGCGGGTTCCCGCCCAGGACCGGCCGATGAAGGTCCGTCACAACGGAGAGATCCTCGACGACGACGCGACGGTGGTCACGGCCGGAGTCAGTCCCCTCGACGTGCTCGAGGTCGTGTACGCGTGACCGCCGAAGCGACAGTTCAGATCGACTGGGTGCGTGCGGCCACTCTCGACGACCTCTGGGAGGGAGAGATCCTCGACGTGGAGGTCGAGGGTGACTCGGTGCTGCTGGTCCACCACCTCGGGGGCGAAATCAAGGCCTTCCAGGCGATCTGTCCCCACCAGGAGATCCTCCTGGCCGACGGCGGATGGAACGAAGAGACCGGGGTGCTCACCTGCGGCGGGCACAACTGGGAGTTCGACATGAAGAAGGGAGTGGGCATCAACCCGTCCGGATGCCGGCTCTTCGAATACGAAGTGCGGGTGGAAGGCGACGACATCCTCGTCGGTATTCCCCGGGACGGGCAACGGCACTACAACCGGTGTACGGCGGCGGAGGAGGCGTGATGGCTGACGGTCATGTGAAGATGGTCGGCCCGGTGGTGCGGGGCATGGACGGCGAACTGGCCGACGCCCTCATCGAGGCGATCGAGAACGACAACCCGGACGCAGAGGTGACGATCGACGACCGCGCCGGGTACATCCGGATCAGCGTCCCGCGACGTTGCCGGGTGACCCGAGCGAGCCTCGAGGATGCCCTCGGTCGGGATTTCGAGTTGAGCGAGCTCGAACCCGCCCTGTCGGCCTTCGCCGGGCGTATGCGATTCACCGACGACGAGATCGAGTGGTACCTGGAGCGGGAGGACTGATGCGACAGCGAGAACGACGCCGGCCGCGGACATGGAGTCTCCTCGGGGATGTGCGCCGCAAACCCAGCACCTACGAGGTCGTCACCGCCAAGTTCCACTATCACTTCCGGCGGGATCCGGCACCGTGGGAGCTGGACCCAGACATGCCCCTCAACCGCTGGTACCTCGAACACCGTGAAGGTTCGCCCTTCAACGTGGACGACTGGGAGGGATTCCGCGATCCCTACAAGCTCACCTACAAGACGTACGTGGAGCTCCAGCACGAGCGGGAGACGTACCTGGACGGTCTGGTGGACCAGTTCGAGAGCGATGGGTCTGTGGATGGCCTCGACCCGGCCTGGGTGGAGACACTGAAACGGTTGTTCGTGCCCGCCCGTTTTCCCTTCCACGTGCTGCAGATGATCGGCCTCTACGTGGGGCAGATGGCGCCTTCGTCGTTCATCACCAACCCGGCGAACTTCCAGGCGGCCGACGAGATGCGGCGTCTCCAGCGGTTCGCGTACTGGACGAAGGTATTGGCTAACGCGCACGGCGACGATATCGCCACCACCGAACTCGCCCGCACGGCCTGGGAGCAAGATGAGGCCTATCAACCCCTGCGAGAGGCCCTGGAGCGGCTCATGGTCGCCTACGACTGGGGTGAGGCTTTCGTCGGGTTGAACTTCGCCGTCAAGCCGGCAGTGGATGCGATCTTCGACTGGGAGTTCGCCGCATTGGCCAGCGCCAACGGGGACGAGTTCCTGAGCCTGCTGGCGTCGGATCTCCGTCACGACGCCGAACGTTCACGGCACTGGAGCCAGGCGCTCATGCAGTACGCCTTGGAACGGAGCCCGGGTCTGCGCGACGTGGCCATCGGATGGCTCGAGACGTGGCAGCCACGGGCCATGGCGGCGGCGGAGGGACTGGCGCCCCTGTTCGAATCCGCGCCGAACCCGATCGCGGCGTCACAGGTGGTCGGCACGGTGCGGGAGCACCTGGCCGAACACCAACGCGAAGCAGGTCTGTAGACGCCATGGGGTGACCCATCGGGTCGCCGTCGTGCCGGACGGGCCGTCGTTCGTCGTGGCGGAGGGAGAGCGGATCTTGGATGCCGCCCGACGCGCGGGCGTGTGGCTCCCCTTCGAATGCGGATGGGGATCGTGCTCCACCTGCAAGGTCACGCTGGTAGAGGGTGAAGTCGAGCTGCTCTTCCCCGAG
>Ga0256830_1000643_pt1 | contig 26402 bp, 34 predicted proteins | sample 128326metaG_FD_190537 | JGI IMG/M metagenome (GOLD analysis project Ga0256830, IMG submission 190537) | Hydrothermal vent microbial communities from Lau Basin, Pacific Ocean - 128-326 | ecosystem: Environmental > Aquatic > Marine > Hydrothermal vents | place: Pacific Ocean: Lau Basin | collected... | reverse complement strand
TCGAAGCCTTCCAGGCTCACCACCGGCAGCGGCTCGCCGTCGATGAGCAGGGTGATGCGCGCGATGTTGGCGGGCTGGCGTGCCTGTCCCTGGCCGGTGGGCATGGTGTGGATCCCTGAGGCTTACCTGAACGCTTACCTGGCGATCATCAGGAACCCATCAGTGCGCTCTCTGCTGTGCGCGCCGGTGGCGTTTCCTGCCCAGTGCGATATTGATGGGGTTGTTGCGCGAGAGAAACTTGATGACAGGCTTCTGGCGCACGCCCATCTTCTGGCGCAGGGCCTCCAGTTCGCTGTGGTCGCCATCGATGACCCGTCCCATGCTGATGGCCTTGAGGGCGAGCTGGCGACGGCCACACAGCAGGGCCGCGCGTGCGAAGGCATGGAAGACCCTGGCGTCGTTGAACTCGCCACGGGCGGCCTCCTGACACACGGCGAGGCCTTCCTCGCGGCTACCCAGGCCCACCAGGGTGAGGCCGTAGAGGGCCCGCACGCGATTGTAGCCGGGGGCGTTGGACGGGATGATCTGTTCCAGCTGCCGGAACAGCACCAGGGCGTCGCCGTACTCGCCACGCTCGAGCAGCGCGCAGGCGTTGCGCATGATTTCGTCGGGTGCCGGGGTCTTCTGCGAGACTGCGGTCATTGTTGTTCTCCCTCCTGCCGGTTTGTCGTTCCACTGACTGGCACAGCCTGCCCGCTTCTGGCGGCGGGCTGTGCCTACCATGGCACAACCGGCGCCGCCGGCAAACTGGGGATTTCCCTGATCGTGCGGCAGGTCCGATCCGGGGTGTGATCCCGTGCCCACCCCGGCGTCAATTCAACAGGAAAATCAGGGTTTCTGCAGATGCCGCAGGGCACGCAGATCCTCGTCGAGGAGTTCCCCCAGCTTGGCAAGAATGGCGCCGTTGTCGGCGCGAGGGTAGTCGCGCAGGGCGGGGCGGAAGTCGTCCACGTGGGCGAGGAAGTCGGCGATGGCCCGTGGGTCGGGGGCGTCCAGGCTGCGGCCGAGGCCGGCGCGCTCCAGCAGCAGGCCGTTGAGCATCTGTTCGAACTGCCCGGCCATGGGCAGGGCGAGATACGGCTTGCCGAGGTGCAGGGCCTCGGTGATGAGGGTAAAGCCGGCGGTGGCGATCACCCCCCGGCAGGAAGCCAGGTCGTCGAGAAAGCCGTCGCGGCTGAAGGGGCGAAACTGCAGGGGGCCGTCCTCGTCCTCGCGGTCGTAGCCGTAGATCCGGAAACGCTCGCCGTCGAAGCGGCGCAGGGCATGGAGCAGCGATTCATGGGCGCCGGTGGCATAGACCAGGTAGTGCTCGCCCTCGCGGGGAACCGCGTCGAGCACGGCGCGGCGCAGGATGGGCGGGAACAGGAAGGTGCGCGGGTTTTTCACCTTGCCGAAGTAGAAGGTGGTCACCAGCGCCACCGTGGGCCGCGGCACCATGGCGCGGATCACGGTACGCGTCACCGCCGCGTCCATGCGCATGTGTCGCGGACAGGGAAAGCTCATGTAGCGCATGCGGTGCTGGTTGTCGATGCTGATCAGCGGCAGGCGATAGTGTTTCGCCAGGTAGGCGGTGGTGGGTTCGAAGTCGGTGATCACGCAGTCGGGACGAAACTCCCGGAACAGACTGTCGCGCACGCCCTTCACCGAGTCGATGCCTTCGGGGATGGCGGCGAGGTTGCGCCGCAGGGTCTTGCGCCGCGCCACGCGGTTGTCTTCGCTGACGATGTGCAGGCCACTGATCTCGGTGACATCGAAGCGATCACGGAGGTTGCGGTAGCCGCGATCATAGCTGGCCAGGCGTAGTTCGTGTCCCTGCGCCTCCAGCCACGCTGCCACCTCACTGGCGCGGGAGGAGTGCCCGGACCCCTCCCCCGATACGCCGTACACGATCCTTGCCATGCCGATGTGCCTTCTCTCAGGGTAGATACTTGATCAGCACCCGATCATAGGCGCCATTTTCATCCAGTGCCGTGATGGCGTAGCGCCCGGGGCGTCGAAACTCGTAGCGCCAGCTCCCCGCCGCGCCGGTGGTGCGCGCCAGACGGCCGTTGACCAGCCAGTAGATCCGGCCGCGCGCGCCGATGGCGCGCAGGGCCACCGCGGGGCGGGGCGCCCGGGGTCCGGCGCGGCGCACCACGGTGCGCGGCGCCACGCCGGCAATACGCAGTGCATGGGCCGTCAGGGGCGTGTCGGCGGGGCGGCAGCCCGGTGCCCAGGGCGGCGGCAGGGCCCGCTTGCGCTGCGCGGGGCTGAGCCAGGGCTCCAGGGCCAGCGGCCAGCGCACCAGGGTACGCGCCGTGCGCGCCATGCCCTCGCGGGCGCAGGCGGCGTTCACCCGCCGTCCGCTGGCGGCGTCCACCCACACGGTCTGCAGGCGCGGGGCCCAGCGGGCCTCCACGCGATCCGGCAGGGTCAGGGGCACCTGCGTACCCAGTACCCAGGCCTTGCGCCGTACCTGGCAAGCCTCGGGATGGCGAGGATCGGGCTCGCCGCCCAGGGGCCAGCAGATGGTGGTCTGGCGCACCTCGTCCGATCGCGGCCGCCGCCAGCCCCATGGGGCCGGATCCGGCATGCTGTCCACCACCTCATAGAGCAGCGGCACGGCGGTGACGGCGCCGTATTCGCCGGGCTGGGCGGTGCCGTCGGGGCGCCCCACCCACACGCCGATGGTGTAGCGATCCGTCACGCCCAGTGCCCAGGCGTCCTGCAGGCCGTAGCTGGTGCCGGTCTTGACCGCCACCCGCCGCCAGGCGGGGAAGCGGAGTGCGGCGCTGCGCAGGCCGGGACGCGGCGCCTGTTCGAGGATGTCGCGCACGATCCACGCCGCCCCCGGCGACAGCAGCGGGCGCTCCTCCCGGGGCGCCTCCGGGCGGTAGCGCAGGCGACCGGCGCGACCGTCGCGCGCCAGCGCGGTGTAGGCGGACACCAGCGTTTCCAGGCGCGTGCCCACGCCGCCGAGGATCACCGCGAGATTGGGCCGCCCCGCGGGCAGTTGCAGGCGGATACCGGCGTTGCGCAGGCGGGCCACGAAGCGCCGGGGACCGAGACGGTCCAGCAGGTCCACCGCCGGCACGTTGAGCGAGTGCCGCAGGGCGTAGCTGACGCTCACCGGGCCGTTGAACTCGCGGGTGAAGTTGAGCGGCCGGTAACCGTCGAAGTCCTGCGGCGCGTCCACCAGCAGGCTCTCGGAGTGGATCAGGCCCTCGTCCAGCGCCATGCCGTAGAGAAAGGGCTTGAGGGTGGAACCCGGCGAGCGCAGCGCGGTGATCATGTCGATGTGACCGAAACGGCGCGCATCGCCAAAGCCGGCGGAACCCAGGTAGGCGCGCACCGCCAGCGTCCGGTTGTCCACCACGAGAATGGCCGCCGAGGTCCCCGCCGGGTAGCGCCCGATGTAGTTGGCAAGGCGATCCTCGAGGCGCATCTGCAGGCCCGCATCCAGGGTGGTGCGGATCACGCCCTCGCCGGGATAGCGGGCGCGCAGGCGTCGCGCCAGCAGGGGTGCGACGAGGGGCCGGGCGTGGAACTGTTGCAACACCCCCTCGGCGCGCGCCTCCGCCACGGTCCGCGCCGACCACACGCCGAAGCGCGCCAGGCGACGCAGGACCTTGTCGCGCGCCCGCTGCGCGCGCCGGGCGTGACGGTCCGGACGCAGGCGGCTGGGCGACTGGGGCAGCACGGCGAGCAGGGCCGCCTCGGCATGGCTCAGTTCCTTCGCCGGCTTGCCGAGGTAGGCATAGCTGGCCGCCTGTACCCCCTGCAGGGGGCCGCCGAAGGGCGCGAGGTTGACGTAGAGTTCGAGGATCTCGCGCTTGTCGTAGTGCCATTCCAGTTGCAGGGCGCGGAACATCTGGCGCAGCTTACCGACCACCGTGCGCGGATGGGGATCGATGAGGCGCGCCACCTGCATGGTCAGGGTCGAGCCGCCGGACACCACGCGGCCGTTGGCCAGCCACTGGCCACCGGCGCGCGCCAGGGAGAAGGGATTGATGCCGCCGTGGCGGTAGAACCAGCGATCCTCGTAGTTGAGCAGCGCTTCTATATATAAGGGTGAGACCGCATCGAGGGATACCGGGTAACGCCACACTCCCTCGGCGTCGGCGAAGGCGCGCAGGGGCGTGCCGTCGGCAGCGGTGACGATGACGCTGCGCGCCCCCATGGCCCCGGCCAGCGGCAGGGGCGCCAGCCGATCCAGGGCGAGGAAGGCCAGCCAGGGGCCGAGCAGGACCGCCAGCAGGCAGGCCGCGGTGCGCGCCGACATCTAGCTGCCCTGCCCGCCCGGGGCGTTGAGGATACGCAGCGGCTTGCCGCTCGCGCCGATGGCGCGGATCTCCGGACGGTACATGTCTTCCACGTAGGGCGGCGGCACCGTGTAGCTGCCCGGCGAGACCACCCGCACCAGGTAGAACAGGCTGGTGTCACCCCAGCGTTGCAGGGACACGGCGGCGACGAAGCGATCGTCGCGGTACTCCACGTGCTTGATGACACTGGCGGCCATGGCGGCGCGCGGATCGACGCCGTTGATGCGCAGTTCATCCAGACGCGTGCCCTGCGAGATGTTGAGGTTCTCCACCTCGAGGCCGGCGGGCAGGAGATCCACCACCAGCGCATCCTCGATGCGCTCGTCCGTGCTGGCCTGCAACTGCACCAGCAACAGCTCGCCGACGCGCAGGGGCCTGTCCCCCACCAGTTTGCCGTCGAGATCGTAGATGGCGCGGTTGATGCGCACGGGATCATCCACCGGCGCCGGTGCCCTTGAGGTGTAGCCGTTGACCACCAGCTCCGCGAACAGGGGGGCGTCGTTGCGCGACTCGAGGCGCAGGCCGGTGCGCCAGTCCTCGGCGCCGAGCGGCAACACCAGCCGACCCGCCTGGTCGATCTCCCGTGTCGTCTCGCCCATGCGCAACACGGCCTGCCAGGGCTCGCCCGCGTGACGGTCGAGATCACGGGCAGCGAGAAACAGGGCGAGACGTTCCTGGGTGCTGTAGTAGCGCCGCTGGCGGATCTCGTCGGCCAGCGCGAAGAGCAACTCGGTACGTCCCGCCACCGCGATACCGTGGCGATCCAGCAGGGCCAGCATCAGGGCCATGTCGCGCACCGGCGAGCCGTAGTCACCGAGGTAGCGCTGCTTCACGCGGGGCGTGGCCAGGCCGGCGGCGATGGCCTCGTCACCACGGCGTTGATCGCCGGCGAGGCGCAGGGCGATCCCCAGTTGCACCAGAGGCAGACCGGACTCGGCATCCTTGCGGTGGTTGTCGTAGAGGCTGCGCAGGGTGCCCAGCGGGGCGCGCTGCACCCGCGCCAGCACGTAGGCCGAGTAGGCCTGCGCCGCGAAGCGGAAATGGGCCGGCGACTGGGTGTAGTAACGGGAGCCCGGCTGCGTATTGCCGGAGCGCAGGCGCCGCAGGAGGTTCTCCAGCGCCTTTTGCAGCATCTCGGGGGGCACGTCAAAGCCCTTTTCGCGGGCCTCGAGGAGGAAGTCGGTGGCGTAGGGGGTGAGCCACAGCTCTTCCGGCCCGTTGCCGTTCCACAGGCCGAAACCGCCGCTGGGCAACTGCATGGACTGGATGCGCCGGAAGGCCGTCTCGAGGCGTTTCGCGCGCTCGGCGAGACTGAGCGGCTCGAGGCCGAGGCGCTTCGCACTCTGTGCATCCACGTGCACCAGCGGGAAGGCACTGCTGGTAGTCTGCTCCAGGCAGCCGTAGGGGTAGCGCAGCAGGCCCCGCACCGCATCGCGGATGTTGAGCGGCGGGACGTTGCTCACCACCAGCGTGGCATCCACGGTGTCCGGCATCAACCCCCTGATCACGTCCGCCGGCAGGGACCAGTCTGCGCCATGTTCGAGGCGCAGGCGCCGCCGCCGTGTCTCCGCCGGCCAGGCGGGACGCACGCCCAGTTGCCACTCGCGCGCGATGTCGATGTCCCCACCCCGGAGTGTCAGGCGCAGGGTGCCGACACCGAAATCCTCGACGGCGGAGAGATGGAAACGCAGGGTGGTCTTCTCCCCGTCGGCGAGCCTGAGCGTGCGCGTGACGGGCTTCAGGCGAAGCGGTGGGCTGGCCTTGAGTTTGAAGCGGAGTTCCTGTGCCCGGCCACTGAGGTTGTGCAGGTCCACCGTCACCTGTGAGTCGTCGCCGGGACTGAGGAAGCGCGGCGTGGCGATCTCGGCCACCACCGGCGCGGCCACGGTGACGGTCTCCTCGCCGGCGCCGAAGCGATCGGCGCTGAAGGCCACCGCCATGACCCGCAGGCTGCCGTTGAAATTGGGGACGGGCAGGCTCACCGTCGCCTCACCCGCGGCATCCAGTTCCACCGCGCCGCTGAACAGCGCCACGGTCCTGAGCTTTGCGTCGGCGCGCTTGCCGCGTTGCGGACCCTGCAAGGACATGGGCGCATCACCGCCGAAGCGCAGGCGCGCGCGCACGCCGGCCAGGTTTTCGATGATGCGGTGATAGATGTCCCAGGCCTCGACACCGTAGCGGCGCGTGGCGAAGAAATGCTGCCAGGGATCCGGCGTGCGGAAGTCGGTGATGTTCAGGATCCCCTCGTCCACCGCCGCCACCGTGACCATGGCGGTTTCCTGCTTCAGACCCGGTACCCTGATGCGCACCGTCAGATCGTTTTGCGGCTGCATGCGCTCGGGAACCTGCAGCTGTACCTCCAGCCGGCGCCCCTCGCGGGCCAGTGGAATGGGGGTCACGCCGATGGCCCGCTTTGGCGTGGCGCGGTCCGCCGCCCTGCCGGGGCGGAAGACCACCGCCGTGACATAGAGATCGTGACGCGTGAGCCATTCCTCGGCCAGCGGGATGGTGAACGTGGCGCCCTCGGCGGGGATGGCAAGGCGCCGGCTCCACAACAGCTGGTCGCTCTCGATGAGGATCATGCCCTCGCCCGCCTGCGGCGGCGTGACGGTGAGCGTCAGGCTGTCGCCCTTGCCGTAGGCGGCCTTGTCCAGTTCCAGCTTGACCTTGTCGGGCCGTGCGCTGCGCGCGGTCTCGCGACTGGCCCAGTTCCAGCCGGCATGGAAACGGTAGCGCGTCACCAGGCCGGTGCCGGCATCGCTGATCTCGATGCGGTAGGCGCCCCACTCCACCGGTACGCGCAGGATGCCGCGCTCGCCGGCGGCGAAGGCCAGGTCCCGGGTGAGGACCGGGTACTGGGCCTCGGAATACTCGTAGTGCCAGCCACGCTGTTCGTCGTAGGTCCAGTAGTAGTCGCGGTCCTCGCGGATGACGCGCACCTCCAGATCACTGGCGGCGAGCAATTTGCCCTCGGGCCCGGCGCGGATGATCTCGAACTCGGCGGTACTGTTGGACTCGGCATACTCGCCGTCGAAGCGCGGGCGGATGCCGATGAGCGCCTCGGCCGGCCACACGAGACGGGTGATGGAACGCGTCACCGGCCGCCCGCCACTCTCGAAGACGTTGCCGGTGACGCGCACACGCAGCGGCGTGTTGAGGCGTTCACTCTCGGGGCGCACGCGCAACTGCAACTCCCCCCGTTCGTCGAGCTGCGTATCCACCAGTTCGCGGTAGCGGGCACGATTGTCTTCGTTGACGTCACCGAAGTAGTAGTCCTTGAAGTCCGCCAGCGGATGATGCGCGGGGGCGAGGGCCAGTGCGGCGGTAAAGCGGTTGCCGGCCGCCGGCGCGCCGTAGAGATAGGCGCCGACCACGTCGATGACGAAGTCGTCTTCCGGCCCGAGCCAGGGACGCGTCGAGGACAACTCCAGCTTCATGCGCTCGGGCAGGAATTCTTCGACGTTGAACTGCCAGGTCTGCGCCGGCGGGGTCTTCTTGCCCGGCGCGGTACGCACTTCCAGCGACCACTTGCCGGTGGGGGCATCGGCGGGGATGGGGAGCTGGTGCTGATAGTAGCCCAGCGCGCCCGGGCTGAGGGTGAAGTTTGCCGCCTGCTGGCCATCGGGTCGGAGCAGGGTCAGGCTCAATGGCTGATCGGGCACGGCGCGTCCGTCACCGTCGCGCAGCAGCAGGGACACATCCACGTTCTCGCCGGGACGAAAGAGATCACGGTTGCCGTAGATGAAGACTTCCAGTTCATGTTGCGGTGGACCCGTGACCGGGAACTCGGACATGTCCAGCGCCGCCTGCTGGAAGGAGAGGATGGCCAGGTTGTCATCCTGGCGCGCCACCAGGACCTGGTCCTTGCGTGGCCGCGACTGGAACACCGCCCGCCCGTCCTCGTCGGTGAACACCTGCTCCACCGTACGCCCCTTTGCATCCAGCAACTCCACGCGCACGTCGGCCAGCGCCCCGCCGCTGGCCAGCGAGTTGAGGTACACGTCCATGCGTTCGGCATAGACGCGCGCGTGCAGGCCGAGATCGGAGGTCACGAAGAAGGTGGTGTTGTAGTTGTAGGTGAACTTGCCCGGCAGGCTGAGCACGGCGATGTAGAGACCGGGGGCCTTCAACTCGTCGATGTCCTGTACCGGGATATGGGTGATGGTGCGGGTATCGGGCTTTGCTTCGGTAGTGAAGCGCGCGAGATAGACGCTCTCGGTAAAAGCCGACATGCGATCCAGCTCGTAGTAGCCGTAGCTGCGCTGGCCGCGGTAGTAGGCATTGAGAAAGGTGGCGAGCTTGTCCGGCCTGACGCGCAGGAACTGGATGTCCACCTCCGGCACGTTGACCGTCATGATGGGCAGGCCGTCGCTGATACCGCCGGGCAGGACGCTGCCCTGGCTGGCGAAACCCGCCGCCGGGGTGATCTTGCGCGTGGTCACGGTCTCCTCGGTGGCGCGCACCAGGCGTGTACCGTTGGCCGCCTCCAGGCCGCGGCGCACCAGCACCGTGTAGCTTTGCTGGGGTTCGATGTGCGGAAAATAGAGGATACGCCGCGACTCGCTCAGCACCCAGGCGCCATCCACCGCCTCGCCGTCACGGCTGACCTGGAGAAACTCCCGGTAGTCGCGCGCGGGATCCAGCGGCGTGGAGAAGATCACGGCCAGTGCGGGATGATCGTCCAGGGTGCGCTCGGAGACATCCAGGACCTCGACGGGCGTGTCGTCGGCGCGCAGCACCACGGGCGTCCCCTCCCCGCCCCCGGCGGGCGCCTCGCCACCACGTTGCCCCGTCCCCAGCCATACCAAGGCCCCGATGGCGAGGACCACGAGCCCCGCCGCGCCCCAGAAGATTTTCTTTTTCACGCCTTGTCTCCCTGTTTTCTCACTGTGTTCTTCAGGCACCGCCCGGCTCACGCGCGCACACCCGCCTGCTAACGCGGCAACTGCTTCCGCGGGTCTGCCCCCGGCGCCCTGTCCCCATTCGAGGGCAGGCTGGCCGGATCGGGGTTCACCCCGGCGGCCTTCATTCTGGCAAATCTAGAGGGCAATAATGCAAAAAATCTGGCAATACGGCAGTCATTTATTGCACTACTTCATGTGTCGAGGATAAGCCCCTGATTTGCGGTATACCTCGAGGCCAGACGGTAACCGAGAACGGTTTGTGGATTAGTGATTTTGCAATCTCGACAGCAGGGGGGAATCGGGTTAGATTCAGTACATACACAAAACTGGGCGATCACAAGAACCATAACATCACGGATACCCCCAGGTACGGACACGCACCGGTAGCCCTCGACAACAATCAACAGTTCAGCTGCCCGCCTGACAGGCCGCTGTGATGTCCACTATTGATGCCTGACAAAGACAAGAATACGCCAGTCGTTCAGGGGTTGAGTGCCGAGAATGTCCTCCGTCTCCTCGATCCACTGAAATCCGATCCCGGTGGTAGCGTCATCTACCGTCATGTCTCCCACGTGGTGCGGGAAATGGAACGCACCCAGAACAAGGTCAGCCGGGGTTATGCCGTCGTGCTGCACAACCTGCTGGCCGTCCTGCGCAAGCAGCTGCCCGAGGATTCGCTGCTCAACCTCGAGCTCAAGATGGTGCAGAAACGCCTCATGCCGCCCATCACCCTGGCCGAGCTGGCCGCCCTGCAGGTTTACCTGCAAAAGGCCATTCGCCTCGCCACCGAGGTAGCCGACCCGGACGCCGATCTCCTGCGTGAGGCCTTCGCCCCTCTCATCGGCGCCACCGCCACCGGCCCGCATACGCCACCACGCAGCCCGGAACCGGAACCCCGGCCCGTCGCCCGGCCGCAGCCTGCCGGCGGCGAAGTGGACACGGGGGGCGAGGAGGCGGAGCTGGAGCCCATGGAGTCCCAGGCCGGCATCACGCTGGGCGAGCTCAATCTCGACTCCCAGGCCGAGATCCCCGTCCCCGCCGCGGCGGGGGACGCCGCCGTGCCGGCCATCCCGGCCGGTTTCCAGAAGCGTCTCAGCAAACAGACCCAACAGCTCCACGATCTGCAGGAGACCCTCACGGCGCGGATCCTCGAGACCATCCAGCACCAGGAGAAGTTCGGCCTGTTGCTCGAAGAGACGCTCTACCAGCTGGAGCGCGCGGAAAACAAGGAGGACGTGGAAAACGTGCGCCAGCATGCCATCTCGGAAATCAACCACATCCTCGCCGAACAGAACGAGGTGGTGCGCATGCTCAGTGAGACCGAGGCCTTCCTTCATCTCATCCGGCGCAACAGCCATGAACTGAGCCAGGAGCTCGATCATGTCCGCACCCTCAGCCTCACCGATGACCTGACGCAGTTGCCCAACCGCCGCGCCTTCCTGCAACGGCTGGACGACGAGATCGACCGTTCACGCCGCTACCAGTACCCGCTGACCATTGCCCTGCTGGATCTCGACGAGTTCAAGCAGATCAACGACCGCCACGGTCATGCCGTGGGCGACAAGGTGCTGAAACAGTATGCCAGCGACATCCTGTCGCAGTTTCGTCGTCATGACCTGGTGGCGCGCTACGGTGGCGAGGAGTTTGCCATCCTGTTTCCCAACACCAGTCTCGACGAGGCCCTGCGCGCGCTGGAGAAGGCACGCCAGCAGGCCATGGACAGCAGGCTCGCGCTGCCCGACGAAACCATCCCCATCCCGACCTTTTCCGCCGGCCTGACCTCCTGCCTGTACACGGACAACAGCGAGGCCCTGCTCGCCCGTGCCGATGCCCTGCTCTATACCGCCAAGAAGAACGGCCGCAACCGTATCGAGATGGACAACCCGTCGACGGCGGGCGAACAGGTCCTCGGCAACTGAAGTCCGGCTGAAATCTCAGTTGTCCAGTACCCGCAAGGGCGTACCGATGGCACAGTCCAGCGTCGCCGCGGCACTGGCGCGATTCTGCGCGATCTCCACCAGTCCCATGGAATTGCGATACCACATCAGCGCCCCCTCGGCGACATCCGAGAAGGTCCGCGCATGGCCAATCGCCTGGTTGCCGATGGCGAGGCGCGCCGCATCACTGAGCGCCCCGGCGGTGATACCGGTGACGAGGTTGCCGAAGGCATCCACGTAGACCACTTCATAGAGATCCACGGGGACCTGCGCATGCAGGGGCGCGTGCAGGGGTTCCGCCAGCTCCGCCGGTGGCGTGCCGTTGGCAAGGTGGGCGGCGACCGGGGCGAACAGGTCGCGGCCGTGGAAACTGTCGGACAGGCGTGGTGGCCGCCAGGTGATATGCCACCAGCGGGTTTCCCGCGCCGCCTGCGCCACCCGCGAGAGGAGACCGTTGTCCGGTCCCACCAGACAGCGCCCGTCCGCCTCGAGGATCACGGGACGGCGCGCGGGATCGCCCACCCCCGGGTCCACCACCGCCACCACCAGCGCCGTTTCGGGCAGGACATCGAGGATCCGTGGCAACAGGCAGGACGCGGCACGGGGATCACAGCGCGGCGCATCGTGCATCAGGTCGAGCACCCGCACCTGGGGGGCAAGTTGCGCGAGCACGGCGTGTAACTGGCTCACATAGGGGCCGTTGAGGGTGAAATCGGTAAACAGGGCGATCATTGCGTGGCACTCCCGCTAAATACGTGTTCCGAATTTCACTACAGTTTACAGACGTCGAACTCTCTCCGGGACGAGGTTTACGGACTGTCAGCCGCATGGATGCGGCTGTCGAGCGTACAGGGACGTATGTACCGCGTGTCCATAAACGTCGCCCGGAGAGAGACAGGCAGATGAGGCAATCCGCTCATTCTCAGGTGATCGGGTATTCGGAACACGTATTTAGATAACTGTTCCGAAATATAGATCACTCTCTACGCCAATTACGTCGTCCCACGTGTCCTGACATGACCGTCAGCCGCAGGGATGACGTACATGGATGTACTAATGCCCACAGCACTCGCTGCGCTCGCGGGGCAGGCTCTGCCGCGGGAGGGCAGGATGCCCGGGGCGGCCGCGGCTGCCGAGCGTACAGGAACGTATTTACCGCGTGTCATGGCAGGACACGTGGGACGACGTACCGACCAACCGGCGCCTGCCTCCGAAAGTGACCTGGAATTCGGAACAGTTATCTAGATACGAGTTCGAGATCCCACTACAGTTTGCAGACAGGCGATGTAGCCCGCTAGTTTCAGGTGACCGGGAATTCGAAACACGTGTTTAGTCAGCATAAAGACCCGGCCACAAAAAAACCGGGCAGCGCCCGGTTTTTTACCATGCGTGCAGTGCATGTCCTCGCTCAGGCCTCGGCGCCCTCGGCTTCGGTCGCCTCGGCGGTTTCGGCACCCACAGGGCGATCCACCAGTTCGACGTAGGCCATGGGGGCATTGTCACCGGGGCGGAAACCACACTTGAGGATGCGCAGGTAGCCACCCGGGCGCTCGGCGTAACGCGGACCCAGTTCGTTGAACAGCTTGCTGACGATCTCGCGATCCCGCAGACGGGCAAAGGCCAGGCGGCGGTTCGCAACGGTGTCGGTGCCGGCAAGCGTGATCAGCGGCTCGGCGACGCGGCGCAGCTCCTTGGCCTTGGGCAAGGTGGTGCGGATCATCTCGTGGCGAAACAGTGAGGCCGCCATGTTGCGAAACATGGCCTTGCGATGGCTGCTGTTGCGGTTTAGTTGTCGACCACTCTTACGGTGACGCATGATTGCCTACCTTCAAAACAATTCGTTGATTCAGAAAGAACCTTCAGGTTCCCGTTTTGTCATCGTGCTTGTCCTTGAGACTCGCCGGCGGCCAGTTCTCGAGGCGCATGCCAAGCGACAGGCCACGTGAGGCCAGCACGTCCTTGATTTCGGTCAGGGACTTCTTGCCAAGGTTCGGGGTCTTGAGCAGCTCCACTTCGGTACGCTGGATCAGGTCGCCGATGTAGTAGATCTGCTCGGCCTTCAGGCAGTTGGCGGAACGCACGGTCAGTTCCAGATCGTCCACCGGGCGCAGCAGCACAGGATCGATCTCCGGCTCTTCTTCCTGCGGCTCGGCTTCCTGTTTGCCCTTCAGGTCGACGAAGGCGGACAACTGGTCCTGCAGGATGGTCGCCGACTGGCGGATGGCCGCTTCGGGGTCGATGGTGCCGTTGGTCTCCAGCTCGATAATCAGCTTGTCGAGGTTGGTGCGCTGCTCAACGCGGGCACTGTCGACCACGTAGGCGACACGTGACACCGGGCTGAAGCTGGCGTCCAGCACCATGCGACCAATGGGACGGTCGCCCTCTTCATTTTCGGTACGCACCGTGGCGGGCTCGTAGCCACGACCACGCTCGACCTTGAGCGTCATGTTCAGCTCACCGGCCTTGGTGAGGTGGGCAATGACGTGCTCGGGATTGATCAGCTCGACGTCGTGGTCGAGGGTAATATCACCCGCGGTAACGACACCCGGGCCCTTCTTGTTGAGGGTCAGGGTTGCTTCGTCACGATTGGTCATGCGCAGCGCGAGACCCTTGAGGTTGAGCAGGATCTCGACGACGTCTTCCTGTACGCCCTCGACCGAGGTGTATTCGTGCAGCACACCCTCGATTTCCACCTCCGTGACCGCACAACCGGCCATGGAGGAAAGCAGGATACGGCGCAGGGCGTTGCCCAGCGTGTGGCCAAATCCGCGCTCCAGCGGCTCCAGCACGATGCGCGCCTGTGTTGCACTCTTCTGCTGTACGTCCACGATACGTGGCTTGAGAAATTCTGTTACAGACCCCTGCATGGAAAGCCTCTTGTGTGTTTCCCTGTGTTAAATCCGCTAGTGACCCAAAGTTTCCGGTGCGCGGAACGCACCGGAAGGAAAAACTTACTTCGAGTACAACTCCACCACCAGCTGCTCGTTGATGTCGGAAGGCAGATCACTGCGTTCGGGCAGGCTCTTGAAGGTGCCTTCCCCTTTCTTGGTGTCAACGCTCAGCCATTCCGGGATGCCACGTTGCTCCGCCAGTTCCATCGCGGCCTTGGTACGCAACTGGTTGCGTGCCTTCTCGGTCAGGCTGATGACGTCACCCGGCCTGACCCTGGCGGAGGGAATGTTCATCTTCTTGCCGTTGAGCAGGATGCCGTTGTGGCGCACCAGCTGGCGTGCCTCGGAACGCGAGGCACCAAAGCCCATGCGGAAGACGACATTGTCCAGACGCGACTCCAGCAGCTGCAGGAGGTTCTCGCCGGTGGAACCCTTGATGCGATCCGCTTCCTTGTAGTAGCGGCGGAACTGGTCTTCCAGGATGCCGTAGATGCGACGCAGCTTCTGCTTGGCGCGCAGCTGGGTGGCGTAGTCAGAAAGACGGCTACGGCGCTGGCCGTGCTGGCCCGGCGGAAACGGACGCGACTCCATCGGGCATTTCGCCGAATGGCACTTCTCACCCTTTAGAAAAAGTTTGTCACCTTCGCGACGGCAAAGGCGGCACTTGGGACCGATATATCTGGCCAATGCTCTGCTCCTGAATTAAACGCGACGTTTTTTCGGCGGCCGACACCCGTTGTGCGGGATCGGCGTTACGTCAGTAATACTGGTGATCTTGAAACCCTGTGCGTTGAGTGCGCGTACCGCCGACTCACGACCCGGGCCAGGACCCTTGACACAAACTTCCAGGTTCTTGACACCAAATTCCTTGGCCGCCGTGCCGGCGCGCTCGGCAGCCACCTGCGCTGCAAAGGGCGTGCTCTTGCGCGAGCCGCGAAAACCGGAACCGCCCGCCGTGGCCCAGCACAGGGCGTTACCCTGGCGATCGGAGATGGTCACAATGGTGTTGTTGAAGGAAGCGTGGACATGCGCGATGCCGTCGGAGACATTGCGCTTGGCCTTTTTCTTCCGCGAACCGGGTTTTGTTGCCATGCTGTTACCTGAAAAACGTTAAATTGAGTACGTGATTACTTCTTGATCATCTTGCGCGGACCCTTGCGGGTACGGGCATTGGTACGGGTACGCTGACCACGCACCGGCAGGCCGCGACGGTGGCGCAGGCCACGGTAGCAGCCGAGATCCATCAGGCGCTTGATATTCATGGAGACCTCACGGCGCAGGTCACCCTCGACGGTGAACTTGCCCACCTCGCTGCGCAGCGCCTCGAGCTCGCTCTCGGCCAGATCCTTGATCCTGGTCGAAGGCTGCACGCCGGCGGCCTCGCAAATCTGCCGTGCGCGCGTATTCCCGATGCCATAGATCGACTGCAGCGCGATCACGGCATGCTTGTTAACCGGAATATTGATACCTGCTATACGGGCCATGAAGCCACTCCCTCAAGTGCTTGATTTACTGCCAAAGCGCCACGGAAAACGCGCTATGGTACATCCAAATCAGGTGATTTTTCAAGAAAATCAACGATTTTTCCCCTCCGGGGCCTCAGCCCTGGCGCTGCTTGTGCCGGGGATCCTTGCAGATCACGCGCACGCTGCCGTGGCGACGGATGATCTTGCAGTTACGGCAGATTTTCTTGACCGATGCTCGTACTTTCATTGCTCTGCTCCAGCTATGCGGGCCATGCGGGCCTAGATGCCGCGGCCGCCACCCTTCAAATTGGCCTTTTTCATCAGCCCCTCGTACTGGTGGGAGACCAGATGGGTCTGAACCTGGGCCATGAAATCCATCACCACCACGACGATGATGAGCAGGGAGGTACCACCGAAATAGAACGGCACCCCCCCGTAGAGAATCATGAACTCCGGCAGGATACTCACTGCCGTGATATACAGGGCACCAATCAGCGTCAGGCGCCCCAGGATCGTGTCGATATAGCGGGCCGTCTGCTCACCCGGGCGTATCCCCGGAATGAAGGCGCCGGAACGCTTCAGGTTGTCTGCCGTCTCACGGGGGTTGAACACCAGTGCCGTGTAGAAAAAGCAGAAAAATATAATCGCCAGGGCGTACAGCATGACGTAGATCGGCTGCCCCGGGGATAGCGTCGTGGCGATATCCTGTAACCAGCCCATGCCCTCGGCATCGCCGAACCAGCCCATCATGGTAGCCGGGAACAGGATGATGCTCGAGGCGAAAATGGGCGGGATGACGCCCGCCATGTTCACCTTCAACGGCAGGTGACTGCTTTGCGCCGCATACATGCGCCGCCCCTGCTGCCGCTTGGCATAGGTCACCGAGATGCGCCGCTGGCCCCGTTCCATGAAAACCACGAAGGCGATGACCAGTACCGCGAGGATGATCAGACCGAGCATGAAGCCCGAACTGAGCAGGCCGGTACGCGCCGACTCCAGCACCCCGGCGATGGCCGAAGGCAGACCGGCGACGATACCGGCAAAGATCAGCATCGAGATACCGTTGCCGATGCCCCGCTCGGTGATCTGCTCACCCAGCCACATGAGAAACATGGTTCCCGTCACCAGGGTCACCACCGTGGTGAAATAGAAGGTCGGCTTGTCGATGAGCAGGAGGCCGTCCTGCCGCGACAGCGCCACGGCCACGCCCACCGCCTGGAAGGCTGCCAGCGCCAGGGTCGAGATACGCGTGTACTGCGTGATCTTGCGCTTGCCCGCGGCGCCTTCCTTGCTCAGCTGCTCCAGTTTCGGGTGCACCTTGGTGAGCAGCTGGATGATGATGGATGCCGAGATATAGGGCATCACACCGAGCGCAAACACCGACATGCGTTCCAGCGCGCCACCGGTAAAAATACCCATCAGGTCGAGGATGGTCCCTTCCTGAGCCTTGAACAGGGCCTCCAGCTTGTCCGGGTTGATCCCCGGCACCGGGATAAAGGTCCCAATGCGGAATACCAGCAGGGCGCCGATGAGGAAAAAGATGCGCTGGCGGAGCTCGGTGAAGCGCCCCGCCTGCATCGCACCCGCAATGGCTGAGTTGGGACCGGCCAATTTAGTCCTCGACCTTGCCGCCAGCGGCTTCAATCGCGGCGCGTGCGCCCGGCGTGACACCGAGGCCGCGTACGGTCACGGCGCGGTTGATTTCACCCGACTTCATGACACGCGCATAGCGAACATTCTGGTTGACGATATTGGCCGCCTTGAGCGCCGGCAGATCCGCCACGTCGCCCTCGACCTTGGCCAGTTCGTGGAGACGGATCTCCGCGGTCACCATGGCCTTGCGGGAGCGGAAGCCCACCTTGGGCAGGCGACGCTGCAAGGGCATCTGGCCGCCTTCGAAACCAGTCTTGTGGAAGCCACCCGAACGGGACTTCTGACCCTTGTGGCCGCGCCCGGCAGTCTTGCCCAGGCCAGAACCAATGCCTCGGCCCACCCGCTTGGCATCGCGCTTGGCGCCCTTGCCGGGCTTGAGTGTATTCAGACGCATGCTCAATTCTCCTCGACCTTCAGCATGTAGCTGACCTTGTTGATCATGCCGCGAACGGAAGGCGTATCTTCGACTTCCACGGTGTGGTGCATGCGGCGAATACCCAGACCGGCAACACAGGCCTTGTGGGACTTGAGGCGACCGTTGGTGGAACGCACCAGGGTCACTTTGACTGTCTTTTTGTCTGCCATGGTCTTAGTCCAGAATTTCTTCGACTTTCTTGCCCCGCTTGGCGGCAATCTTCTCCGGAGAGAACATCCCGCCCAGCCCCTTGATGGTTGCTCGCACCACGTTGATGGGGTTGTTGGAACCGATGCACTTGGCCAGTACGTTGTGCACGCCGACGACATCGAATACGGCGCGCATGGGGCCGCCGGCGATGACGCCGGTACCCTCGGAGGCCGGCTGCATGTAGACCTTGGCCGCACCATGCGTCGAGGTGATCGGGTACTGCAGGGTACCCTCCTTGAGTTCGACGCTAACCATGTTCTTGCGCGCGGCCTCCATTGCCTTCTGGATGGCGACCGGTACTTCGCGGGCCTTGCCGGTACCGAAGCCGACCTTGCCATTGCCATCACCGACGACGGTGAGGGCCGAGAATCCGAAGATACGACCACCCTTGACCACCTTGGCGACGCGGCGTACCGCGACCAGGCGTTCCTGCAGGCCGTCCGTGCTCTGTGAACTGTCCACTGCTGCCATAACTGTGCCCTTAGAATTCCAGACCGGCTTCGCGCGCAGCATCCGCTAGCGCCTTGAGCCGACCGTGATACTTGAAACCGGAACGATCGAATGCCACCTTGCTGATACCGGCGGATTTCGCCTTTTCGGCGATCAGCCGGCCAACTTCGGCCGCAGCCTCGACATTGCCCGTCGATTTGACCTTGCCCTTTACTTCGGCCTGCAGGGTCGAGGCGCTTGCCAGAACCTTGTCACCCTCGGCCGAGATCACCTGCGCGTAGATATGCCGCGGCGTGCGATGAACGCACAGACGCTGGATACCCAGCTCGCTGATTTTCGCCCGCGTGCGGCGCGCGCGGCGCAAGCGTTTCGCTTTCTTATCCATTTGCTCTACCTGCCCTATTTCTTCTTGGCATCTTTGCGCACGATGTGCTCGTCCGCATACTTCACGCCCTTGCCCTTGTACGGCTCCGGCGGACGATAGGCGCGGATTTCCGCCGCCACCTGGCCAACCTTCTGCTTGTCGATACCCTTGACCACCACCTCGGTCTGGCTTGGCGTCTCGACGGTCACACCCTCGGGCACGCTGTAGTTGACCGGATGCGAGAAACCCAGCGTCAGGTTCAGGGTCTTGCCCTGGGCCTGCGCGCGATAACCCACGCCGACCAGCTCGAGTTTCTTCTCGAAGCCTTCGGTAACCCCAACCAGCATGTTACGCACGATGGCCCGCGCCGTGCCCGCGAAGGCGGCGCCATTGTCGGCGCCTTCACGCGCGGCAAAGACGATTTCATTGTCTTTCGTCTCAACCTCGACGGCCGGGTGAAGCTCGCTGGAGAGATCGCCCTTGCTGCCCTTGATCTTGATCGACTGGCCGCTGATGTTGACATCCACACCAGAGGGGATAGTCAAAGGAGTTAATCTTGCCATGACGCGCTTACCCCTACTGAACGTAGCACAGGACTTCACCGCCGTGCCCGGCCTTGCGCGCAGCGCGGTCGGTCATCACACCGGAAGAAGTCGAAACAATAGCGATACCCAGGCCACCCATGACCTTCGGCAACTCGTCCTTGCCCTTGAAGATACGAAGGCCCGGACGGCTGACACGCTTGAGCATGTCGATAACCGGCTTGCCTTCGTAGTACTTGAGCTCGATGGTCAGGGTGCGCTTGCCGGCGTCCTCGCTCACTTCGTAGCCCAGGATATAGCCCTCGGACTTGAGCACTTCGGCAATGGCGACCTTGGCCTTGGACGAAGGCATGCTGACGGTCTTCTTCTCCGCTGCCAGGGCATTGCGGATGCGGGTCAGCATGTCTGCGATGGGATCGGTCATCATAATTCAGTTCTCCTGCTTACCAGCTGGCCTTGTGCAGACCCGGGACTTCACCCCGCATGGCGGTCTCACGCAGCTTGTTACGACACAGGCCAAACTTGCGATACACGGCGTGCGGACGGCCGGTAACGCGGCAACGACGCTGAACCCGAACCGGGCTGGCGTTACGCGGCAGTTTCTGCAGCTTGTGCTGTGCTTCCATCCGCTCTTCGTAGGAAGAATTCGGATTATTGATAATTGCCTTGAGCTCGGCGCGCTTCTTCGCGTACTTCTTTACCGTCTTGATACGCTTTTTCTCGCGCTCCATCATGCTGACCTTGGCCATACGATATTTCCTCTTTAACCCTTCAACGGGAAATTGAATGCTTCCAACAGCGCGCGGCCTTCTTCATCGGTCTGCGCAGTCGTGGTTACGGTAATGTCCATGCCACGGAGTGCATCGATCTTGTCGTACTCGATCTCCGGGAAAATGATCTGCTCACGTACACCCATGCTGTAGTTGCCGCGACCATCGAAGGACTTGGGATTCAGTCCACGAAAGTCACGCACGCGCGGGATGGCAATACTGATCAGCCGATCGAGAAACTCGTACATGCGCTGCTTGCGCAGGGTGACCTTGCAACCGATAGGCCAGCCCTCGCGCACCTTGAAACCGGCGACCGACTTGCGCGCGCGGCAAATGATCGGGCGCTGGCCGGAGATCTTCGCCATGTCTTCCATGGCGTGCTCGAGCACCTTCTTGTCGCTGAGCGCTTCGCCCACACCCATGTTGAGCGTAATCTTGGTGATGCGCGGCACTTGCATGACGCTCTTGTAGCCGAACTTGTCCATCAGTTGTTTGACAACTGTGTCCCGATAATATTCCTGTAACCTGGCCATTGCTGATACCTGTTATCCAGTCGCTCCGCCCTCAGGCGTCGAGCACTTCACCGTTAGATTTGAAAACGCGAACCTTGCGGCCGTCTTCCAGCACCTTGAAACCAACACGATCCGCCTTGCCCGTCGCAGGGTTGAACAGCGCGACATTGGAGATATGAATCGGCATCTCCTTCTCGATAATGCCGCCCGGCACGTTCAGGGACGGATTGGGCTTCTGGTGCTTCTTGACCATGTTGACGTTTTCAACCACGACACGATCATCTTCGGCAATCACGCGCACGACGGTGCCGCGCTTGCCCTTGTCCTTGCCTGTCAGGACGATAACGTCATCGCCTTTACGAATCTTGTTCATTGCATTCACTCCGCTTAAAGCACTTCGGGTGCAAGCGAGATAATCTTCATGAATTTCTCGGTACGCAGTTCGCGCGTGACCGGCCCAAAAATACGCGTACCAATCGGCTGCAACTGCTGGTTGAGCAGCGCCACGGCGTTGCCGTCGAAACGGATCAGCGAACCATCCTGGCGACGGACGCCCTTGCGGGTACGCACGACGACGGCGTTATAGATATCGCCTTTCTTGACGCGGCCACGCGGTATGGCTTCCTTGATACTGACCTTGATGATGTCGCCAATACCGGCATAGCGGCGCTTGGATCCGCCCAGCACCTTGATGCACTGTACGCGACGCGCTCCGCTGTTGTCGGCGACATCCAGGATGGTTTGCATCTGAATCATGACTAAACTCCGAATACTGCCTTTATTTACACGCCGGAAGCGCGCTCGATGATCTCGACCAGGCGCCAGGACTTGGTCTTGGAAAGCGGGCGACAGGAGGCCACGGCAACGGTATCGCCCTCGTTGCACTCATTGTTCTCGTCGTGCGCATGCAGCTTGGTGGAACGCTTGACATACTTGCCATAGACGGGGTGCGCCACCTTGCGTTCGACAAGCACCGTGATGGTCTTGTCCGCCTTGTTGCTAATCACGCGCCCGACGATCTTGCGCTCGATCTTCGCTTCCTCACTCATTCTGCACTACCTGCTTTCTCATTCAGGATGGTCTTGATGCGGGCGATGTTGCGCCGCACTTCCTTGAACTGATGCGGACGCACACCCTGGTCGGTGCCCTTCTGCATACGCAGATTGAACTGCTCCTTGAGCAGATTCATCAGCTCGGCGTTGAGTTCCTCAACGCTCTTTTGTCTCAATTCGTTGGCATTCATCACTGTACCGTCCGCGTAACAAAGGTTGTCTGTACCGGCAATTTCGCCGCCGCCAGACGGAAGGCCTCGCGGGCAATTTCCTCGGAGACACCTTCCATTTCATACAACATACGACCCGGCTGGATCTGGGCGACCCAGTATTCCACGTTACCCTTGCCCTTGCCCTGGCGTACTTCCAGCGGCTTCTGGGTGATGGGCTTGTCGGGAAAGATCCGGATCCAGATCTTGCCACCACGCTTGATGTGGCGCGTCATGGCGCGACGCGCCGCCTCGATCTGGCGCGCGGTAATACGCCCGCGGGTCGTGGCCTTGAGTCCATATTCACCAAAACTGACCTTGCTACCGCGGACTGCCAGACCACGGTTACGGCCCTTTTGCTGTTTGCGAAATTTCGTGCGCTTAGGCTGCAGCATTTTTCTTCAACTCCCAAACTAGCTGGCCGCGGCGGCTTCAGCTTCTTCCTGTGGGCCAATGACTTCGCCCTTGAAGATCCACACCTTGACACCGATGATGCCGTAGGTGGTGCGGGCCTCGGCAAAGCCGTAGTCGATGTCGGCACGCAGCGTGTGCAGCGGCACACGGCCCTCGCGATACCACTCGCTGCGTGCGATCTCGGCACCGTTCAGGCGGCCGGCGACATTGATCTTCACGCCCTGCGCACCGAGACGCATGGAGTTGGAAACCGCACGCTTCATGGCGCGGCGGAACATGATGCGGCGCTCAAGCTGCTGGGCCACGCTCTCGGCCACCAGCTGCGCATCCAGTTCCGGCTTGCGGATTTCCTCGATATTGATGTGCACGCGGTTGAGGCCCATCATCCTGGCCACCTCAACGCGCAGCTTCTCGATATCCTCACCCTTCTTGCCGATGACGAGACCGGGGCGCGCCGTAAAGATGGTCAGGTTCGCCTTGCCCGCGGTGCGCTCGATGGTGATCCTCGAAACGGACGCCTGGGCCAGTTTCTTCTTGAGGTAATTGCGCACCTCGATGTCATTGTTCAGGTAGTCGGCATACTCCTTCGCCTCCGCATACCAGCGCGAGGAATAGTCCTTGACGATGCCAAGGCGAATACCCGTCGGATGTACTTTCTGACCCATAGTCTTCTCTCTCAGTCATCAGCCACAGTCACGGTAATGTGACTGGTGCGCTTGATAATATGGTTGACGCGACCCTTGGCACGCGGACGCCAGCGGCGCAGGGTACGCCCCTGGTCGACAAAGATACGCGCCACCTTGAGCTCGTCCACGTCGGCGCCATTGTTGTGCTCGGCGTTGGCAATGGCCGACTCGAGCACCTTCTTGATGATGTGTGCGGCCTTCTTCGGGCTGTAAGTCAGAAGCTCGAGGGCGCTCTCGACGTTCTTGCCCCGGATCTGATCCGCCACCAGGCGGGCCTTCTGCGGCGAAATTCGTACGTGTCTCAGGACTGCGGAAGTTTCCATCGTTTACCCCTTACCTCGCCTTCTTGTCGGCAACGTGACCGCGGTAGGTGCGCGTCGGTGCAAACTCGCCCAGCTTGTGGCCGATCATGTTCTCGGAAATGAGAACCGGCACGTGCTGACGGCCATTGTGGACGGCAATGGTCAGGCCGATCATGTCGGGCACGATCATGGACCGACGTGACCAGGTCTTGATCGGCTTCTTGGCTTGTGATTCCTGCGCGGCCGCGACCTTCTTCATGAGATGAAGATCGACGAATGGGCCTTTTTTAACTGAGCGTGGCACTTTGGTTCACTCTCTGCATGTGTAAGGTTAATGTCTATTTCTTCGTACGACGACGAACAATCATGTTGTTGGTACGCTTGTTCTTGCGCGTCTTGTACCCCTTGGTTGGCATACCCCAGGGGCTGACCGGGTGGCGACCACCCGAAGTACGGCCTTCACCACCGCCGTGGGGGTGATCGACCGGGTTCATGGCGACACCACGCACCGTCGGGCGCACGCCGCGCCAGCGCTTGGCGCCGGCCTTGCCCAGCTTGCGCAGGTTGTGCTCGGAGTTGCTCACCTCGCCAATGGTGGCGCGACATTCCGCCGGCACCTTGCGCATCTCGCCGGAACGCAGACGCAGGGTGGCATGCTGGCCCTCGCGGGCGACCAATTGCACCGAGGTGCCCGCGCTACGGGCGATCTGCGCGCCCTTGCCGGGCTTGAGTTCCACGCAGTGCACCGTGGTGCCCACGGGGATGTTGCGCAGGGGCAGACAGTTACCGGCCTGGATGGGCGCATCCACGCCCGACATCAGTTCGCTGCCGGCGGCCACACCCTGCGGCGCAATGATGTAACGACGCTCGCCATCGGCATACTTGAGCAGGGCGATGTGCGCGGTACGATTGGGATCGTACTCCAGGCGCTCGACCACCGCGGGGATGCCGTCCTTGTTGCGACGAAAGTCGATGATGCGGTAGTGCTGCTTGTGCCCGCCGCCGCGGTGACGCGTGGTGATACGACCGGCATTGTTGCGCCCGCCCGTCTTCGACTGTTTCTCCAGCAGCGGCGCATAGGGCTTGCCCTTGTGCAGGTCCGCGTTGACCACGCGCACGACGAAGCGACGGCCCGCCGAAGTCGGTTTTGATTTGATGACTGCCATGCCTGTAACCCTTTAATCCTGTTTCCGCGCCAGTCGACTCATTCGGTCCCGGCGAAGTTGATATCGTGACCTTCGGCAAGACGCACATAGGCCTTCTTCCAGTCCTTGCGCTTGCCGCGCACCCAGCGATGCATCTTGGTCTTACCGGTCATGTTACTGACCTGGACCCTCTCGACCTTCACGTCGAACATAAGTTCCACCGCCTTCCTGATCTCGGGCTTGGTGGCGTCCGGCAGGACCTTGAACACGAACTGATTGTTCGCATCCGCGGCCAGCGTGCTCTTCTCGGAGATGACGGGCTCCAGCAGTACTTTCATCAGGCGCTCCTGGTTCATACCAGCATCTCCTCTATCTTTTTCACGGCGGCGACCGTGACGATCACCTTGTCGTGCTTCACCAGCAGGACGGGATCCACGGCACCGGCCTCGGTCAGCCCGACCTTGTGCAGATTGCGCGCGGCCAGCCACAGGTTCTCGTCCATCTCGTCGACGACGATGAGCACGTTATCGACGGCCAGCTTCTTCAGCTGCTCGGCCAGCTCCTTGGTCTTCGGCGCACTGACCTTGAAATCGTCCATCACCATGAGGCGATCCTGGCGCGCCAGTTCGGACAGGATGGAGGAGATCGCGGCACGATACTGCTTGCGGTTGACCTTCTGCGACCAGTCCTGCGGTTTTGCCGCGAAAGTCTTGCCGCCGGTGCGCCACAGGGGACTGCGAATGGTACCGGCGCGTGCACGGCCGGTGCCCTTCTGGCGCCACGGCTTGGCGCCGCCACCGCGAACCGCGGCGCGATTCTTGTGCGCCCGCGTGCCGGCACGGCCACCGGCGAGGTAGGCCGTCACCACCTGGTGGATCAGCGCTTCGTTATAGTCGCGCCCAAAGGCGGCATCCGAAACCTCTACGGTCTTCTTGGAGGCCTTGCCCGTCGCGGTCGTCAAACTGAGTTCCATTGTTTACCCCTTTGCCTTCACTGCCGGGCGAACGACGACGTCACCGCCGCGCGCACCCGGTACCGCACCCTTGACCAGCAGCAGGTTGCGCTCCACATCGACGCGCACGACTTCCAGGTTCTGCATGGTGCGTGCGACGTTACCCATGTGCCCCGCCATCTTCTTGCCCTTGAATACGCGGCCCGGCGTCTGGTTCTGGCCAATGGAGCCCGGCGCGCGATGGGACAGGGAGTTGCCGTGCGTGGCGTCCTGCATGTGGAAGTTGTGGCGCTTCACGCCACCGGCGAACCCCTTGCCAATACTGGTGCCACTGACGTCCACTTTCTGACCGGCCTCGAAGATATCCACCTTGATCTCGCTGCCCGGCTCCAGGTCTTCGCCCTCGCCTTCGGCGAGACGGAACTCCTTCAACAGGCGCCCGGCCTCGATGCCATTTTTGGCGAAGTGGCCGGCCTCGGGCTTCGTCAGGCGGTTGACCTTGCGACTGCCGGTGGTGACCTGGATGGCGCGGTAGCCGTCCCTGTCCTCGGTCTTGATCTGCGTGACGCGATTCGGCAGGACTTCGATGACGGTCACCGGCTGCGAAACACCGTCTTCGGTGAAGACGCGGCTCATGCCAAGTTTGCGACCCAGTATGCCAATAGTCATTTCTCTGCTTCCTGAATTTCTGTTGTCTGACCAGCTGCCTTACTGCAGCTTGATCTGAACATCGACACCGGCGGCCAGATCCAGCTTCATCAGCGCATCGACGGTCTTGTCCGTCGGCTGCACGATATCCATCAGGCGCTTGTGCGTACGGATTTCGTACTGATCACGCGCGTCCTTGTTGACGTGCGGCGAGATCAGGATCGTGTAACGCTCGTTGCGTGTCGGCAGCGGAATGGGACCACGGACCTGTGCGCCGGTGCGCCGGGCGGTTTCCACGATCTCCTTTGCCGATTGATCAATGAGACGATGATCAAACGCCTTGAGACGAATCCGGATGTTCTGGTTTTTTGCCATTAACTTTTACCTTGATAAATTCAGTTCAGGGCCGGACGACATGCCCGGCCCTGCGCGAAAATTATTCAATAATTTTCGATACCACGCCGGCGCCGACGGTACGGCCGCCTTCGCGGATGGCGAAGCGCAGGCCCTCTTCCATGGCGATGGGGGCAATCAGGGTCACCGTCATCTTGACGTTGTCGCCCGGCATGACCATCTCGG
>Ga0256830_1000642_pt1 | contig 26503 bp, 29 predicted proteins | sample 128326metaG_FD_190537 | JGI IMG/M metagenome (GOLD analysis project Ga0256830, IMG submission 190537) | Hydrothermal vent microbial communities from Lau Basin, Pacific Ocean - 128-326 | ecosystem: Environmental > Aquatic > Marine > Hydrothermal vents | place: Pacific Ocean: Lau Basin | collected... | reverse complement strand
GCGGCATTGATGCGGGTATCATTGAATATATAAACCGCAATACCTTAGAGAAAAAGGAGTTAGCCATTGAGGGAATTGTTGAGGAGTTAAAAGGTTTGCTTGCATAAAAATCAAGTAAGACTCATCAATACATCCAAAACGGTGACCATAAAAAACATGAGCACCCTTTTTCGGTTAATGTTTAAATGCTTTTCCACACGAGCAATATATTTAAATATTGCTCATAAGCATCAATCGATTTCATCAGTATTTAGCGTAATGTTTTGTTCCATACCCACATAAATATCATCGTTTACAGCAGCATCTAAGAAGCGTAGAAATTTCTCCCTTATACCTTGATTCCCCATTGAGCTAATGTGCTTGCCAGATTCAATTTTCCAAAATAACTTAGGAGAATATGCGGCCTCAAACAATTTTTTCCCATGATGCATAGGAATAATGTTATCAGCATTTCCATGTATTACTAACAATGGCACAGGCGCAATTTTTGCTGCAGCTAGCTTTGGGTCGTAGGAAGCGGTAAACGCATATGATAATGGATATTGAAAAATCCAGGTCAACCAAATATCAGACAGCTTTTCTCTGGCTATTTCTCTAAAACCAGAAAAACTACTGTCAACCACCAAGGCTTTAATACTCTGTTTTTTGTCAAATCTAGAAACTGCATTTAGCGCAATCACTCCGCCCAAGCTTTGCCCAAAAACAACTACATTTTTTTTGCCCAAATCGGTAATTACATATTTGAGAACAGTCGCTGCATCAGTCATTACGCCTTCTACACTCGGAAACCCTTGAGACCGCCCATATCCTCTATAGTCAAAAATATAAACGTCGAATCCTTGTTTAGGTAGCCAATAAACACTCGCAATATGTGTTGTGATATTTTGTGCGTTACCATGAAAAAATATAACACTCCCTTTGCTAAAGCCAACCGCAGGAATATGCCATCCGTGTATATCAACATTATCTACAGTACGAACGTAAAGATCTTTATACTGCATCCCAAACTTGGCTGGAGTTAATACCTCGTCTTTCATTGGGTAAAAATAAAGACTATTGCATCCAGAGAGCAACAAATATGCACTCACTAATAACATCCTTTTGATATGTTGCTGGTTTATCACATTTAACTCCGTAAATTTGTACAGTGGCATATTGACAGTCCCACATAAAACGGTAAAACTGTAATCTTATTTCTTAAATTATTAAAGCCCAGGAGGGCACAATATGAAAAGAGTATTATTCTCAGGTCTATTATTATCGATGAGCGTATTACCCGTTTTAGCAGCCAATAATGGCCCAGGCTGCGGAATTGGACAACAAATTTGGAAAGGTAAAACGGGTTTGTTTGCACATACGAGTGCAGCCACAACCAACGGGTCTTTATCTAATCAATTATTCGGTATTACTTCAGGTTCCTTAGGCTGTAATAAAGACGCAGTTGCCTATAATGACCTGGAAAAAAAAGCTTTTGTTGCTTCGAATATTGATGATATCGCTAAAGATGTAGCACAAGGTAATGGCGATCACTTAGCATCCCTTGCTAGCTTAATAGGTATTGAGACGCAGGATAAAGACGCCTTTTTCACCCTCGCTCAAAATAATTACGAAAATATTTTTCAATCTGAAGACCTTAACTACAATAATGTCCTTGCGGCTCTAGATAACGCCATGGAGACTGACGTACGTTTTATTCGATATGTAGTTAATCATTAACCACTGCACTTTATTCATCATTTGATTTAGAAAAAGAGGAATTTACGTATGTTAAAAAAAACAGGTTTAATACTAGGGATGTGTTGCTTGCTACCTTTTTCGGCCGCCTACGCAAATAGTGACGGCTCTGGTTGCGGGCTAGGCAAACTCATTCTGGAAGGTAAGTCTGGAACCGGGGTAAATATTGGTGCCAGCATTATTAACTCCATTTACGGCAATCAAACTTTCGCTATGACTTCTGGAACAAGCGGGTGCGACACAACGACTACAGTAAAAAATGATACCCAAGAACGCGAAATATTCGTCGCATCAAATATTGACAACCTATCGGTAGACGCCGCTCAGGGACAAGGAAATTACCTCGCTTCCTTAGCGCATATCATGGAAATCCACGACCGAGATAAAAACTCGTTTTATGAACTAACTCAGCATCACTACGAAGCACTATTTGCGAATACAGCAAAACCTGAAGAAGTATTGGCAGCGCTTGATATCGCGATGGCTTCTGATAACAACCTACACAAATACATACAGTAAACCCAATATTCCTCGGTGGCTAATCCACCGAGGAATCTCTAAACGATACCCGCCACCTTTAAACCATTTTTTACTACTGAAATCATGATTAAGCTTTACAGTATTGTTTTTTGCTTACTTTTTTTATCTCAACAGGTGTTTGCCAGTTCCGAAGTTAATACATTAATTGAACAGGGCAAATACGATGAAGCGATTAAAGTTGCAGTCAATCAAGAACAAAATCACTATCTAGCAACTCTCGTAAAAAAGGCACAAGCACTTAATTTAGCAAACCATGCGGTATGGCTAACACTCGGTCATTACAAAAAAAATATATTTTCACAACATCTAAGTCAAGTAGACAGTCAAGACTTTTTCTTAGCACACGATGGAAAATCCAATCCTGAAAAAGAGTTAGAAGCTACTCTCGCTGCTTTTTTTTCCACTAAAAAACTAGAACCAAACAAACTCAGTATTCAATGCCGGTTTGTTGCACGCTTCTATTGGTTGAATCAACAGCTAAATTTTAGCCAACAATACCTTAAGAAAGAAGCCTGTAATGATTTTAACATGTTTCTCGAAATCCTTGCCCCTGAAAAACTAACCGTCGTTTTTCCCTCCACGCACCCTAATAGCCCTTCATCTATGTTTGGACACACGCTTTTACGTATAGACAAAATAGGGCAAACGGATCAAACCAAAATGCTGAATTACAGCATAAACTATGCCGCACTTATTGACCCGAATGTGAGTCCTTTTTCTTATTCTATTCTGGGTTTATCAGGTGGTTTTCCTGGAAAATTTAGCATTGTTCCCTATTACACAAAATTACGCGAATATGCTCAAATGGAAAACCGGGATGTTTGGGAATACACACTCAATATTCCTCAAAAACAAATCGAATTTATTTTAATGCATACCTATGAGTTGGCTCCCAGTTATTTTGATTATTATTTTTTTACAGAAAACTGTTCGTATCACTTACTATCGCTATTGGATGTCTCTTTTCCTGAAAACCGTCTAACCGATCACTTTAAAAGCTGGACTATTCCTATTGAGACTATCCGCTTACTTCGAAAAAAGAACCTTATCAGCGAAGTAAAATACAACCCTTCACACGCACGAACTATTCAAGCAAAACAAAAACAAATGAGCGCGGCAGACATCGCACTTACCGCTAAGACGTTTAACGAAGGCTTAGCAGATAATAAGCATGCTATAAAATCATTGAGTGAAGACAAACAAATCCAAATCTTAGACCTTCTCAACGACTACCATCGTTATAAAAAACTAAAAAACAGCGAACACAGTGCAACAAAGCTTAACAAACAAGAAAGACAAGTACTTCTTATGCGCAGCAAAATTAAAAAAACCAGCAAATCGCTGATTATCGAGGCTCCCTCTATCCAACCTGACTTAGGCCACAGTTCGAGCAAAATAGCTATAGGAGCTATGCAAAAAACAGGGACGAGAGAAGCCTTGTCTCTCAGATGGAGACCTGCTTATCATGACTTACTAGACCCAAGCGCAGGCTTTGTAACTAACGCCTCTCTTGAATTTTTTAATCTCAACTTGAATTACGATATCGAAAAATCTAATTTAAAAGTAGAAAACTTCACAGCTTTGGAAATCATCTCTTTGGAACCTAGAGATGATTTTTTTTCAGATATTTCATGGCGCTTATTAACCGGCTGGAAAAATCAATCCGAGCTTGATTTGAAAAACGTAAGCTATCTAGAGGGCGGTGCCGGACTTTCTTACTCACTAACCGACAGCAAACATTCTATAGCATATTCATTCCTAAGCGGCTCATTAGAATACAGCAATGATTTTAAGAAAAATTGGCGCATTGCTCCCGAATTAAGATTAGGCATTGTAAGTGAGTTTGTATCACGCTGGCGTATCCACGCCTATGTAAAGTCACTTAAAGGCATGTTTACAGATAACTCTCAAGTTAATGTATTCGTTATGCAACAGTCTCTTGCTATATCAAAAAACCTATCTCTTCGAATCAGTGCGCAACAAGGTTACAAAGAGAAACTACGATGGAATGAGTTTAGCGCCGAATTACATTATTACTATTAGGAGTAATGAATAACTTAACTTCATTCCAAACCCTTATTGTAATTCTAATCATGCTCGATATGATTTTATTCAAACATTGACATCAAGCCCTCACAAGGTGTTTCATCACTCAGGGATGGACTCGCAATAACTTCCCGGTTTAGCAGGGTGGACTGAGGATGCCGCTAATGGAATCGCCCTGTTTTCTATTACTTATAATAAGGATGAATTAGCCCCCTGATAAAGGTGTCATTTCAATATGCTAGCCACAAACAATGAAAATGAAGAAATCGTGCCATCAATCTTTCCATTATTGGCGATCGGCCTTGCTTCCTTACTGACTGCCCTGATTATCACGGTGCTGTTTGGTTTTTACGCGGGCATTAAAGCAGCTGCAGACACTACTCTGTATATAACCTATGTGATGGTGGTATTCACCAGCCCCTTTATAGGTTTCGCGGCTTTAGGAGGAGTTCTGTACCACATTTACAGATGGAAGTGGATAGCGATATCTTTTAATGTCATGGGCGTACTCTTGCTTATCGCATGCATTGTTCTTAATTTCATTTGGGTGCCGGAAGAAACTTCGCTGGCGGAAAACTCTGTGGAGAATGGGTTTACTGTATTTCTGGAACTAGTCGCCATCGCCACTGTATTTTTCTTTATTCTATTTGTAGAATCTCAGCTCGCTTGGCCGACAAAAAACACACAAAATAAAAGATAATTTCATATACCCGCAGACAAAAATAATAGTGTAAAAATATTTTTTTTAATGAAATAGATTCGTCTAATCACGACTAATATTTTTACATTTATCTCTTTTTGAATAGCATAAAGCCTCTTCACCCCCAGTTTATTTTCATAGAAAAAATATTTTTTAATTTATATAAAATAAATTTCACAAAATCTGTTCAATAAATCAAATATTTGCAAACCAATTTCAAAATAGAAACACTTTAATCAACTCCAAAATAAATACTAATACTGTTTTGGCTTTTATTATGCAAAAGACTATCGCCCGCCACCATTGCGTAGTAGGCATAAGGAAATATTGTATTAACAGCACTAACAGGAGGTTCGTTATATGAACGCCAAGTCTAAAACTTTCGCATCTTTTATAATAGCCACGTCAACGATTTTCGCACTACAATCTGCACATGCTGTCCCCCCACATAAACCAGACTTAGTAACCGATGGGAATCGCTGGTTAGTTACCGCTTTTAACGACAGCGGCCCCAATCAGGGTCGCTGGGCAACCCAGGGTTTATGTTTTTTTAGGGTCGCTGATTTAGGTACCCATATGCGCTATCTTTGGTATTCCGATACATATCCTGATTGGAACGGCTGGGCACGGCAAGAAGGTGATCAAATATTCATGCATGGCGATTGGGGAGGAAATACTGGTCATGATGGCATGGAATGGGAAATCGTTACTAATTCACCGAGAAATGAAGGCGCAGGCCATTGGAAAGAGTGGCGCGAAAACCTCGGTTTTGGTAGCACCGTAGGCTTCGCCAACGCAAAATTTTCACGTGTTGGAAAATGTCGCTACACATTCAACAATAGTTTAACCAGTAAAACAACAGAGGCTGAATTTGTAAGAAAAGTCGATCAGTATCGTCTGCAGTATACTGATATTGAACATCCTAAATCCATCGAAGGAAGAGAAATCCTCTCACCATCTGGCAATGGCTTGACTAACGATATAAAAAACGTACTTGAGGCACGTTAATATCTAATTAAGAGAGTTAGGCGGCTTATCAGCAAGGATCGATGAGTCGTCTATCTTATATATATTTACGTTAATGGTTACTACAAAACTAAACTGCCGCTAAGAACCTGCTTCAGCGGGGCTAAATATATACACCTCATTTCTGAACGAAAAACTCACTTCAAAAATTTGTCCTTCTAGCGCAGTATTAATACGCAAGCAATAATAGCTCGCTACAGGAATGCATTCAGCAATTCAAAAAAACCACAATTAAAATAATAATATTCAACGCGCATATTTTTAATAACTCGAATAAGTCCTATATCTCAAACGCCACGGGTATAGATCACTGGTAATTCCTAAAATACGGGCTATTGTTAATTTATTAACCTTTAGCCAAAGGAGTTTTCATCATGAACAAGCAATTTAAAGAACTTTCTCATTTCCCTATATCTCATAATGCTAAATTTAACTCCATCGAATTTGAAATAGGAACTACGCACTTGAACGACCCTGCAAGCAAGGTGATGACAGATCTAGATTCCGTTATCATACACACCATCTCAGCAACAGATACCATACACAAAGCGAACATAACAATGATCGCCTACCGAATACGCTTACTATTTGTGCTTAATAATTTTGCGCAGTTATTAGGCCTAATTACGGCAACAGATATTTTAGGAGAAAAACCCATTCAATATTTGAATGAACATGCGGGAACACGCGATGACATTTTGGTTCAAGATATCATGACCAAAAAAAACCAGCTCGATGTTTTATATATGTCAGATGTGAATAAAGCCAGCGTTGGCGATATTGTCGAAACCATTCGCAATATAAATAGACAACACTTACTCGTGGTAGATCATGGCGCGGACACCGATACCTTACGCGGAATTTTTTCAACTAGCCAAATAAGCAAGCAACTCGGAATGGAGATTGACTTATCATCTCGTGCCACCAGTTTTTCTGAACTCAAATCAGCAATTGCATAACCAATACAGTATTAGATAATCGACGCTTATCCTTCAACTTCCTCAGTTTTATAACTGACTCAAAGAAAATTTTATAAAATGCATAAAAGAGTTAATGATGATAAAATGATGACTGTTATTAACGAAAGAAATCATAATGCAAAGAGAGGTTATTTTCATATGCATGCAAAACATATTACATCATTATTTTTAACTATAATTTTCGCCATTACACTCTCAGCCTGCACCAAAGAAAACAATGATGCCGCTTGGAATAATATAAACAGTGGTGCTTTGTTAGTCGATGTCCGTAGTGCTGAGGAATTTGAACAGGGTCACTTAGAAGGCGCATTGCTTATCCCTCACAAACAAGTAAGCTCAAGAATCGATGAGTTTGGTGCTGATAAGTCCCAGCCAATTGTATTGTATTGTAAAAGCGGTGGTCGTGCCGGAAAAGCCCTGCGTGTTCTGGAAGAAAACGGCTATACCAATGTTATTAACGCGGGCGGTTATAAAGACCTACTAGCCACAATGCCAAATAAAAACACCTTATAACAAAATACTGTTAGCTCATCAGCTTTTCAGCTTTCTAAGAAAACCCGCTTGAAGGCCACTACTCACGCTATTAACTACCTCAGCAGCATCGGAGGTAGTTAATAAAAGGGTTTAACATCACTCCATTGGAACATAAATTTGAGATTTTGAACTTAGTACACTTAAGCTAAGTGATATCGCAATTGACTATCTTGCCGCTTGATTCATCCGCTACTTATAATTCTCTATAAACATTTTTCGCACCCTTAGGAATGGGCACGCAACAACCTCCCCGTTTATAAAAATAGTTCTTTAATACTTTTCCATTATTGCTATATTCATATAGCCAAACAATATCAACCCAATTCATCGAAAGGGCCAATTAGAGTCATGCTTATAAATAATGATTTGACCTTGAGAGCTGTAGAGTATACCAAAAATAGAAAATGGAGCGAATCGCCAGCACCTGGCGTATGGCGAAAAAAACTAGATAGCCATGGCGAAGAATCAGGACGTGCTACAAGTCTGGTAAAATTTGATCCTGGGTCGAGTTTTACAGAACACGGCCACCCAAACGGTGAAGAAATTTTTGTTATCGATGGAACATTCAGCGATAAGAGCGGTGATTTTTCTGCAGGTTTTTATATCAGAAACCCAGATGGATATCGTCATACACCATTTAGCACAGATGGATGTTGTATTTTTGTTAAGCTTTGCCAGTTTGATCATAAAGACACCGAAAGAAAAATCATCAATAGCAAACAAACAAGTTGGCTCCCTGGGAGAACTCCTGGCCTATCCGTTTTACCGCTACATAATTTTGGAAATGAAAATATTGCGCTGGTTCGCTGGGAACCAGAAACCTATTTTCAACAACACAGGCATGATGCCGGAGAAGAAATTTTAGTCTTAGAAGGAGTTTTTGAAGATGAGCATGGTCGATATCCTTCGGGGTCGTGGATAAGAAATCCATCCGGTAGCATGCATCAACCTTTTAGCAAGGAAGGCTGTGTCATTTATGTAAAAACGGGACATTTGCCATTTAAAGCTTAAGCGTTAATCGGCACTTTCTATATAATTTGTAAAAGTTATTTGAATACACGCTACGGATACTCTCAATATATAAAGTTGCAAATGCATACCTATTCGCTAAAAAATAATATAATTTCGTTCATATACTCAAAGATGAATCAAAGCATGCAGCATTCGTTTTTCAACTACCTATTTATTTTTTTTATTTTCATTTTTTCTTTTTTTAATGATAGTAATGCCGCTGAAGTTATTTCAATACCGGGATTAGTCTTATCGAATGATGGTTTTCCGGTTCCCTATGCCTTGATAACTGTCGAAGGACGAAACGACATTCGTATGCGCACAGATGACGAAGGACGATTTACTTTGAAAGTATTTAAGCAAGGCATATACTCATTAAAAGCCTCAATTCGTGGTGATCTATCGGGTGATTCAGAGCTTGTATCTATTGATACTCATCATGTGGCTAAACCTCTCATTCTAAGCATTACTTTGACGGGGCGTATGAACGAAATTGTAGTTACCGCAAGATCACCTACGCACCAAATATCTGCGGTAAATATTCGGGGCGAAGAACTAAAACATGTTGCGGGCACAGGTGGCGATGCCTTGTGGGCCATCCAGTCTTTACCAGGTGTTGCGATTGGAGAAGATGTGTTTAGCGAACCTGCGGTTCGTGGATCTTTTCCCGGTGATAATTTATATTACGTAGATTTTTTACCAATAGGCTATCTCTTTCATGCTGGCGATTCTATCAGTGTATTACAAGCACCTCTAATACGCGACATCGGTTTTTATCCTTCAGCCTTCGGCCCAGAGTATGGCGATAAAAACGGAGCAGTGTTTGACATAAATTTGATAAGCCCAAATACGCTTAAATGGAAACGTCAAGTGGACATTAGTTTATTGGGATTAAGTCTAAACGCACAAGGCCCGCTTTCAAAAAATCAATCCGCATTTTTTGGTTTTCGACAAAGTTATTTGGATCTCGCATTAAAAGCCATTGACTACAATGAAAACAATCCAGAAGACCTGATAGAAGCCCCAACCTATAATGACTACCAAGGAAAGTATGTTTGGCAGATAGATAATAGCAACAAACTAGCGCTTAATCTAACAGGTGCAAATGATAATTTGACTACCGAACTATACCCCGATGTTTTCACCTGGATCGTTAATGAAGAGCAGTCATACGACTCACAAGCAATTGTCTGGGACAGGTATTCTGGTGCAAGCAGTAATAAATTGGCAATAGGCTACTTAAGCAATAATTATCGAGAGACCGACGGTCCAGTACAGAGCACGGTATTTGAAACCACCGCATTTTTCATTCGGGAACAGTTACAATATAGCGCTTCAGAAAAACATATAATTGTTTTAGGTGGAGATATTCATAGCCAACAACGAAATTATTATGAGCTTGCAATCATTCCATGTGAAGACCCTGAGGGTTGCAGTAAAGAGATTGATAATCGTCAACGAATTAATTTTGCTGCTGCATACTTGAAAGACCAGTGGAGTTTTTCGAAAAACACTATTCTTAATATTGGTGCTCGTTTGAGTGCTAACGATTTTGTAAAAAGATTTTATCTGGAACCCAGGCTAGGAGTTGAATGGAATGCTTTTCCGCGTACCACCCTGTTCACCGCATGGGGGCAATACAATCAAATGCCAGGAACGCGGTCATTGCTTGGGCCTAATGGTAATTCGAGTTTACAACATGCACGTTCAGAACACACAGTATTTGGGCTTAATTACGAGTTCAATCACGGGTGGAACTGGAAAACAGAAATTTTCTACAAAACACTGTGGAATCTTCTCGAATGGGATGAAGATAATCAATACAATACAAATAACGGTAACGGCAAAGCTTATGGAGTAGAGCTTTTTATCAAAAAAAATCTTACTGATAAATTTTCCGGCTGGCTGTCGGTTACGGGTTCAAGGTCAAAAATTGAAAATAATCAACGCAATGAAACCTTTTTTACTCGTTATGATCAGCCCATCATTGCATCTTTAGTTCTCAGTTCAAAACTCGAAAATAACTGGTTTATAGATCTAAAATGGTATTTTCGAAGCGGAAGACCTTATACACCAGTGATTGACGCAGAACCCATTGTAAATAAAAATACTGGAGAAACAAGCTTTTATCGAGCAGTTTTTGGAAAAATAAATTCTGCGCGATATCCCATTTATCATCGAATGGATGCTAGAATTTCAAAACGAATGAATTTTTCTCGCTGGGCACTTGAAACCTATATAGGCGTGTTAAATTTGTATAATCGTGATAATGTAAATGAATATATTTATTCCTTTGATTATTCTTCTAAATCACCAACGTTTCAACTGCCCTTATTTTTCACCTTCGGAGTTAACACAACATTTTAGGTGGGAACAACCGTATTTTAGTCACATTAAAATTCAATAAATTTCGTTTTGTTTCATCTGATATTGGATTCATAAACCTGCATCACGATACGGAGTCTAGTTTCCGTAGAAGTTTTCCCATTCCTTAGATGTAATCCGATAAAGAACATGCTCACTTAAGACATGATGCTCTGGAATAATCGGGTGCTTGAAATTTAGATTCATATTTTTCATACCCAAACGCTGCATTACCGCCCATGATTTTTCATTTGCAACCGATGCAAATGAATACACTTCATCTAGATCTAGCTCTTCAAAGGCAAACTTCAGCGATTCCATCGCCGCTTCAGTTGCATAGCCTTTTCCCCAATATTCGCTGGCTAATCGCCATCCAATTTCTATACAAGGTGAAACCGGTAAATCATAAGTTGGTTTATGAAGCCCTACAAAACCTATAAATTTCTTTTCAACTATCAATTCAACCGCCCAGAAGCCCCATGATTTTTCTGCTATTAGCGATTCTATTTTTTGCGCCATATTATCGCTTTCATCTTCACTTAAAATATTCGGATAATATTGCATAACCCTGGGATCGGTATTCATTTTGGCAAACTCTCGATAATCTGCTTGCTGCCATTGCCGCAATAAAAGGCGATTTGTTCTTAATTCAACGATTTTATTCATAAATTTGTTTTTGGGTATCGCTTTACTCTCCTGCGCGCTACACCCGCTTAAGCGGAATAACTTTTTGCTGAGCATCCATCTCAGCACCCTCTAGATTTGCCGCCGTCATGTCTGCATCTTTTAGGTTAGCACCTTTCAGGTTTGCATTTGATAAATTGGCTAAACGTAAGTCGGCACTTTCTAAGTCTGCATTTGTTAAATTTGCACCACTTAAGTCGACTTGTACTAAGTTTGCTTCTTTTAAATTAACACCCGCTAAATCTGCTCCAACTAAGCTAAAACCTTCTCTTTCTAATAATTTGATAAAGCCTTTTTTATCATACACTACAATCATTTTCTAATTTCCGTTGTTTCAAGCTAAATTATCCTAGGTTTAAAACCTTTTATTTGCGCAAAAAAAATGCCCTCAGGCAAACTAAAGGCATTTTTTATGAAACTTCTGGGTAACTACTCTTAAGTGTTGACTACTCGCTGAGTGACTACACTTGCTTTTACATCACTATATGAACTGATTTAGCGTTTCTTTTTTTGGTATATGCTCAGATTGTGCTTTTTGTTCCATTGAGTGCTTTTTCACAATCTTAGCCCAATTTTCACCGTATTTTTCTTTCAATCGTGCAATTTTGGCTTTAGATTCACATCCTCCAGCCATTGCTCCATGTGGGTTTTTGCCATGTGCGTCGCCGGCTATTGCGATGCCAGAAACGGAAAACAGCGCTAGAATAGCGGTCAATGCAATTTTCTTCATATAATCCCCTTTCACGGTATACTCTGTTTAGCTGAAACTACTTACTCAGTGTAGCCCTGCTTTGCTGCTGTTTCAACTCTCAATAAGCCTTCAGAACTACTTATTTTTCACAAAGCTAACTACTGCTTCGTTAATCGCTCGATCTTGGCTTAAAACCCCGCATTCAAAAGGGTTTTCAGCGGAATCCGGCCATAACTCGGTCTCATCATTTTGAGCGGTTAAGCGAGCGCCCGTTACCAGGCCTGATTCAAGGTTTTTAAAATCCCAACGATCATGATCCATGAGCTGCGAAAGACGCACATTGCCTAATGCACTTAGTATATTCGCAGGGACTTTAGGGTGAGTAAGCGCCAACTCTGATAGTAAACTCTTGACTCTTTGACGAGTGAGATTTTCTTGGGATCCACAAAGCTTACACGGAATAATGGGGTATGCCTGCTCTTCGGCATACTGAATGATATCTCGCTCCTGGCAATAAGCCAATGGCCGAATCACTATGTGCTTTTTATCATTGGTTAATAATTTTGGCGGCATTGATTTTATTTCACCGCTATACATTATCGACATTAACAAGGTTTCAACTAAGTCATCTCGATGATGACCTAAGGCTATTTTATTAAACCCATGCTCACGTGCGTAGCGATAAATGATGCCTCGTCTTAAACGCGAGCAAAAAGAGCAGTAAGTTTTACCTTCTGGCATTTTTTGTTTAACGATGGAATAGGTATCACGATGCAATACTTCATGCGCATAGCCGTTGTTCTGCATCCAGCGGTTTAGCCCGCTATCATCCCAACCTGGCTGCGCTTGATCCAAGGTCAGTGCAAAAAGCGCAAAATCTTTACCACTACGCTTTTTCAGGATATGTAATAGGCGAAGTAAAGTATATGAGTCCTTGCCGCCTGAAACACAGACTAACACCTTATCTCCGGGATGAATCATTTTGAAATCGGCTATCGCTTTGCCGGTATAGTGCAATAACTTCTTTTCTGTTTTGGAAGACAATCTGCTGACTCGTGCTTTTGAGAAAAAATTTATTGGCCGCCGACGTTAACGGCTTACATAGTTTTCGTCGATATATTGGTCGATAATACCTTGAAACTCTGTAGCTATATGATCGCCTTTCAGGGTCACGGTTTTCTTACCATCTACATAAACAGGGGCCACCGGTCGCTCGCCCGTCCCCGGAAGACTGATGCCTATATTCGCATGCTTACTTTCTCCAGGGCCATTAACCACACAACCCATGACGGCTATAGACATGTCTTCAACACCCGGATAGGATTTGCTCCACTCCGGCATTTGATGCCGTATATAACTCTGAATATCCTTTGCAAGCTGTTGAAAATAGGTACTGGTTGTACGTCCACAGCCAGGACACGCTATAACCAAAGGAGTAAACGCTCGCAAACCCATAGTCTGAAGCATTTCTTGAGCAACGATAATTTCTTGGGTTCTGTCGCCGCCCGGTTCCGGGGTTAATGAAACACGAATTGTATCGCCAATACCTTGCTGTAATAAAACCGCTAAGCCGGCCGTTGAAGCAACAATGCCTTTAGAACCCATGCCCGCTTCAGTCAAACCTAAATGCAGTGGATAATCACACATCGGTGAAAGCTCGTTGTATATTTTAATTAAATCTTGCACGCCGCTCATTTTGCACGAAATGATGATTTTATTATGAGCAAGACCGAGTGCTTCGGCTTTTTCAGCACTATCCAACGCGGAACGAATCAATGCATTATGCATTACATCCGTTGGCTCACTAGGCTCGGCAAGACGTGCATTTTCATCCATCATCTTGGCGAGTAAGTCTTGATCTAAACTCCCCCAATTAACCCCAATTCTGACTGGTTTATTATACGTTCGTGCAAACTCTATCATTGACGCAAACTGGGTATCACGTTTACTTCCTTTCCCCACATTGCCAGGGTTAATACGATATTTTGATAATAACTCAGCACATTTTGGATAGCTCTCTAATAGCTTATGCCCGTTAAAATGAAAATCACCAATTATTGGAACTTGACATCCCATGTCATCCAGTCGCTGTCTGATCTCAGGAATCGCCGCCGCCGCCGCTTCTTTATCAACAGTCACCCGCACCATTTCAGAACCCGCTTTGGCAAGCTGATTAATTTGTACAACAGTCGCTAATATGTCCGAGGTATCAGTGTTTGTCATGGATTGAACCACAACAGGATGCTCGCTTCCCATCAGTACACCATCTACGGCCACACTGACAGTCTTTCGTCTTTTCACAAGATTATTCATTTTTCACTCTACATACGAAATTCAACAAAGGGAATGGTAGGCGAATAATAGCCTATTTTGATGCCATAGGCATACTCAAGGCGTATTAAAGAAGAGCGCGTTTAACTCTCTGTTTCCAACTCCAGCAGCATATTGACCACTGCGGGATCATAATACTCACCAGCACGTATGCTCAACTCTTGTTGGGCCTCTTTTTTAGAAAAGGTTTTGCGATAGGGACGTTGAGATAACATCGCGTAATATGAATCAGCCACTGATAATATGCGTGCTTCTAGTAAGATTTGTTCTCCAGAAAGACCGCGTGGATAACCGGTACCGTCCATGCGCTCATGATGCTGGCCTATGATTTTCTGCAACTCAATCATATACTCCCCGTGCTGTGGACTAATCATGTTAATGATCTCCTCACCAACACGTGTATGTTTTTTTATTTCATCCCATTCAAGCTTACTAAGCTTAGACTCTTTCTTCAAAATAGCGCTAGAAATATAAAGCGACCCAATATCATGTAATATGGATGCCTGCTCAAGTAAGGAAATTCTGTCGTAGGTTAAACCGAACTTATGTCCTATTTCAATCACAAGGCTACGAATACTTTGTGAATGATTTAAACCTCCGGTCGATATTCCTCGGTTTTTTTCCATCACATGCGCCAGATTCCGTAACGATCTCAAAAGTGTTTCCGCATCATCTTCCAAACCACCGATTTCATCGTATGAAGTCACGATATTGCCACCACTTTCTTTCGAGTGATACATTCGACGATCAGCCGCACCAATGAGACCTTTGTCATCCATTCCATCTTCTGGATAACTTGCGATGCCAATGCTTAGCGATAAATTTATCCGCTTTTGACTCAAACTATATTGTTTGGCAAATATTTCCTTCAGGCGTTCAGCAAGCTCGATCGCCCCTTCTTTAGAAGTTTCCGGTAGAATCATCGCAAATTCATCACCACCATAACGATATACCGTATCCCCTTCACGCAAAACCTGCTGATACACTTGGGTGGATTTCACCAGCATTTCGTCACCGTATTGATGACCATATAAATCGTTTGCTTGTTTGAACCCATCAATATCTATAATGACAACAGAAAAAGCCCGGCGATAACGATTTGCGCGTTTGAACTCTTCCCCTAATCGTACATCGAAATGGCGACGATTGAACAAACCCGTTAGTGAATCCGTAATTGCTTGATGATAAAGTTGCTTTTGTAACTCAAGATGATGGCTTAAATCTTCAATCACACAAAACAGAATACTTTGCGCTTGATGCCTCAACATATTGCACGTAAATGAAACCGTAATTTCGATATCTTCTTTTCCGATTAAAACAGTTTCAACCTTCTCCCCTGCATACACGGCAACGTCGCTTTGCAATACCTTATCGAACGCAATGCTTTCTTTTTCTTTATAAGCAGGTGCAATTAACGAATTTATATTTCGTCCTAAAATATCATTTTCATTCAACGACAATATGTCGAGTATTTTTTTATTCGCAAATTCAATATTACCCTGCAGATCCAGAACGAATAACCCATTGGCACTCGCATTTGCAAATGACAACACCAGGGAACTAGATAAGGGAAAATTAAAAACAAAAGGTTGTTGGGGCATCATCTCAGTTTCCGCGCTAAACCTAATCGGTATTCTGTAATAAACGATACCTAACTCAATCGTTTTAAAGGGTTTTTCAAAAAAACATTTACAGGATCAAGCACTATTACTTGACTAACTTTCTTAGGTAATAAATATATTTAATTATTATAGGCGCGCAAACTATCATATTCGCATGCAATTGTAATGATATTTTTAATGTAAAAGTAAATCAATTTACAATATTAAACGAATGTATTGTTTCTTAGAAGGGTAATGTCATTTTTCTAGAATTAGTTTAATTTTGGCTTAAGTCAATATAAGAAACTTGCAGCAAATTCCTTATGAATGACACTTTCATTTCTCCTGATAACATACAGGGTTGATCATCCAAGCCGGCCAAACCTTCAGAATTTTTTGAAGGAGTCTGCCAATATTTACTGATATACCCGTGACGTTTGAGATGTAGGTTTTTAATGTGCGTCATAATTAAAAGACCAAATTTTAATGAGAAGATTATTATACCGTCTTATGCTATTTTCTCAGCTCACTTTAAAAATTCACAACCATTTGCAAGCATTAGTGGAGAACAATATGTCACAGACCATCCAATTACCTACTTCCAGGAACCCTGCACTACGCCTCGTACCTCTGCCGAAAGACACTAATTCTGCGGGGGACATTTTTGGCGGCTGGATAATGTCACAAGTTGACATCGCAGGAAGCGTGGAAGCTCATCGTATTGCCAAAGGTCGTGTAGTTACCGTTGCGGTGAAAGAATTTAAATTTCATAAACCTGTTTATGTAGGTGATTTAGTGAGTTGCTACGCGGAAGTTAGTCATATAGGAAATACTTCAATCACCATCTTTGTGGAGGTATTTAGCGAACGAAATCGACTAACCCAAGAAGCCGTTAAAGTCACCGAAGCTATCGTGACCTATGTCGCCATTGATAAACAGGGAAACCCAAGAGTTATAGAAAAATAAGCCGTCATAAATGTGCCCTTCGACGCGTAGCACGGCTAGAAAACTTAAATATCTCAAGAGCCTACACATCGCTAAGTAATCAACTGCGGAATCTAGATTTATTAAAACCAACAATATCAACCGATTCAAGCAGCGCAATCATTTTACGATGGCTTAAGCATTTGTCCGTATTTACAATTAACAACAGACTATCTTTTTCTAATAGTTCATGCGGTTCAAACGCTTGAATTTGTTTTTCCAATACGCCGAGATCGGCATCAGAGGCATTATTATTAGCACGAACTCGAAGGACAACACGCTGTTTCAGGGTAATAATACTTGCCTCACAATGAATAATTACAAACGATACAGATAATGTTTGCGCCAATTTTCGAAAAGGCTCTCTGAGTTTATTTTTTTGAAACGTAGCATCTACAACAACTGAAAATCCCGATTGAATCAGATCTTCTGAAATAATGCGCAACTTTTCGTACGTTTTTTTATTAGCCTTATCACTGTAAATTATTTTTTGAGTATCAACATCACTCCGAAATTTCTCGGCAATATTAAACAAGCGCTTTCTTTCAATATCTGATCGCAAACGAATAACCGGAGTGGCTTCGATAAGTTTCTGGCTTACTGTGGTTTTTCCTGACCCGGATAAGCCATGCATAATAAATAGATAAGGCCTGTTTATTTCCGTATAAAATTCGGCGAGCGACAAATAAGCCATAAATTCTTGCCGTTCGAATTCTTTCTCATCCTCTTGCATGTTCTCTTGAGATATGCGAATGCAGCTCACCATAGCTCTTACCATTGCCCGGTATACCAAATAATACCGAAACACCTGTAATCCTGAATAATCACCGGTAATTTCTAAATAGCGATTAAGGAAACGACGCGAATAGAATTGTTGTTCACGTTCATCCAAATCCATTATCAAAAAAGCAATTTCACAAATCACATCACTCCAACGCAAATCTTCACTAAACTCTATCGCATCAAAGATAACAAGCTCATTACCGTCGATTGCAATATTTTTCAAGTGTAAATCACCGTGACATTCGCGCACAAAGCCTTGCTTCTTGCGTAGCTTAAAAACATCTATTTTCTTTTCAAACTCATTATTTGACCAACGCCGCAAAGATTCAATACGTTCCAGGGTTTCTTTATGATCTATTCGTGCAAGCATTTCTTGATAACAATTCAATACCGGCTGGTGTACATGAGAAGGACTACCAAACTGATCTCGATCAGAAGACCGAGAAACAACATTGTGAAAAGATGCTAACTTTTGCGCTAAAGAATCAATATGTTTTTCGGTCAAGCAACCACGCTCAAGCAACCGGTCGAGTTGAGCGGCTTGTGGAAATTGCTTCATCTTCACAGCATAATCCAATACTTCGCCATCCCCCACAAACCTTGGTGAAGCGTAACTGCCATAAATAGGAACAACCGCGAGATAATAGTCCGCAGCAAGCCTTTTATTTATAATTAGTTCTTGATAACAGTAAAAGTGTCTTTTTGCTAAAGTAGAAAAATCAAGAAAACTCAGGTTAACCGGCTTTTTGATTTTGTATACATAATGACCCGTTAGAATAACCCAGGATATGTGAGTTTCAATCAAGCGAATATTTTCGACATCATGATCATAGACCTTAGGACTCAGTAATCCCGTTACCCATTTTTTAATCTCAAGAGAATTCATGAAATAAGCCTAAAATAACTATTACCTAGAGCCTGTCCGAGAATAAATTTTCCGCAGTAGGTTCGCTATTCTCGAACAGGTTCCTAGAAGGTGGTATTAAACCAATCGAACTAAACGTCTTACCGCATATTCTACAGCTTGCAACCGAATATCAGCTCGACTTCCTGAAAACCGCCTCATTTCATGCAAATACTGACCACTCGGAATACCCCATGCAAAACAAACAGTACCCACTGGCTTCTCAATACTACCACCATCCGGGCCAGCAATACCGGTAATCGCCACGCCAATTTGAGCTTGGCTATGAGCAAATATACCGCTCGCCATTTCAAGCGCTATCTCACAACTCACAGCGCCAAATTTTTCCAGGGTCGCTAGTCTAACATCTAACATTTCTTGTTTTGCACGATTGCTATAAGTAATAAAACCCCGATCAAACCAAGCAGAACTCCCTGGCACATCGGTCATACATTTTGACAAATAACCTCCTGTACACGACTCAGCAACTGCGCATAGTTGCTTTTTTTTTACCAGCAACATCCCTAGTTGAGCCGCCAGATGGTAAACCTCTTGTTCCTGCATTTGCATAAACCTTAGTAAATATCGCTTTTTCTAAAACATTTATGTGATAATCCCATAATACAGGCTCCTAGAGCTTGTCCGCGAACAGGCTCCTAGTCATTCATCTAAAGGTAAACAATGTACACAGACCCAAAAAATACTGGTAATCATGCTGCAAGCATTAGTGATCATATCAAATCTATCCCACAATATGTGCTGCCGCAGCACCAATTATCAAAGCTAATGCACACGATAACGCGCAGCCGTAACCCTCGATTAAAAAACTTTCTAATCAGCAAGATCATCAAACTATATAATGTTGACATGAGCTTAGCACTTGAAGAAAAACCAGAGGCTTATGAAACTTTTAACGCTTTTTTTACCCGTGAATTAAAATCATCTGTTCGCCCTATCGCAACGGGAATCGAAGATATAGCCTGTCCAGTCGATGGAACAGTAAGTCAATTAGGAGCAATCCGCGACGGTGAAATTTTTCAAGCAAAAGGCAAAAGCTTTACGACAAAGCAATTAATCGGCGGAAATGACGCAGTTGCCCAACAATTTAAAAACGGGTGTTTCGCCACGATCTACCTTTCACCAAAAGACTATCATCGAATCCACAGCCCTCTCGATGCAAAATTAATCGAAATGTCACATATCCCCGGCAAACTTTTCAGTGTAAACCCTGCAACAACACGCGCAGTTAATGGACTTTTTGCGCGCAACGAACGAGTTTCCAGCATTTTTGAGACTCCCGTGGGTTTAATGGCTGTAGTCATGGTTGGAGCGATATTTGTTTCGAGCGTGGATACCGTATGGTCAGGAACAGTTGTTCCTCCTTACGCAAAAACGGTACGTCATTGGCAATACACAGAAGATGAAAATCGATTTATTGCAAACAAAGGAGATGAACTCGGACGATTTAATATGGGTTCTACCGTGGTACTATTATTTCAGGAAGGACGAGTGAACTTTTCACCCACATTGAGCAATGGAAACACTGTCAAAATGGGTGAAAAAATAGGTGATTTTTATCATATTACTTAGCATATAACAGACTGATTCATTCGAACCAACCCAGCAACTAATTTAACTCGCTAAGCAGTTACTGGCATGGTTCGCATAATTTCCTGTAACGTTCTAAATGAACCAGTATCAAAATCTCGAAACATTAGACCTAGACCTTCATTAGTATAACGCACGACTCTAGCACGCAACTTCCTACTGGTTCTCGATGAAAGGCCATAACCTTCTAACTTAAATAATAAATCTACATCTGAGTCCATACTGGGCTTATTAATACCCATCTGAACAAAAGCCCCACCCAAACCAATATCTTGAGTACGACATGTTGCTAACCGTACACCATCGCAATGGACTTCCACTGTTAGCTCTATCTCTCGACGTTGACTCCAGCGCTGTTCTTTCTGATTTGGAACACCCATATTAACCTCACTCTCAACAGAATTTAATTTCTTCCCTTCTGACATCATGTTGCGCAGCCTGCTTGCACTACATACTGGGAGTTTTTATTATTAACATATACCAAACAGCAACTATCAGACCAAGCATTTTTTTTCTTTTAAGATACAAGGAATTAGCTGTGATAACATGGATTACATAGTCATGTTTAAGCTTTAGTTAACAAGCATGTAAAAAGTTTCGACAACCACGAAACACTGATGAAAGCTATGTTTAGATCTAAAACAAGCGGTAAAATACAAAAAGACGAGAATAATTGAAAAAATCAAACATTAGCAATACTGTCACCTTATAACGACATAACTTGCTGTATTTTCGAACAACCAGAATACAGCATAAAAAGTCTATCCAAACCTATTGCAACACCGGAGCATTCGGGCAACCCACTATCGATTGCCGCAAAAAACTGCGGGTCTAGTCCCGAGGTCGAGATAAGCCCTGACCTTATTGCATGCTCAAACCTTTGTTTTAGAAGGGTAGAATCGGTCAATTCTTGATAACCGTTGGCAATTTCGACGCCCTGAAAATACAATTCAAATCGCTCAGCAACGGGATATACGCCATCTCTCACTTTGGCCATAGCCGCTTGAGAAGCAGGATAATCGTATAAAAAGGTCATGCAGTCTTGCCCTAAATGCGGCTCCACTTTTTCAGTTAAGATAAGCTCAAGCAATAAATCCTTGCTAATTGCATTAAAACCGACCAATTCAATGGCCGCATTATCCACATATTTTTTAAGAGCACTTTCATCGGCTTTAGCTATATCGAGACCTGAATATTGCTGAAAGGCCTGCAAATATGTCAATTTAGTCGACGATCTTTGAATTCCCACGAATTCTAGTAACTCATGAACCGCATCCATTAATTGATGATAAGTAATACCAGTCTGATACCACTCGAGCATGGTAAATTCTTGGCGATGCAAACGCCCAAATTCATTTTTTCTAAAAACTTTTGTGATTTGGAAAATAGGGCCACTTCCAGCAGCCAATAACCGCTTCATCGCCAATTCAGGCGAACTATGCAAAAACAACTGTGGATTCGAGTCCACAGAAAAGTGCTCTATATGAAAATCAGGGTTTGAGTACGACACCAGCAGCGGCGTTTCAACTTCCAGAACCTCTTTTTGCTCGAAAAACTGCCGTACTTTTTTCAGAAATGCCGCACGTTGTCGTAAAATCTCAAATGATGCTGTCGGGCGCCAATCCAGGCTCGCATCTCCTACCATCGCTTTTGTCCAATCAATTACAATTATTCTATTCTTTTGCTCGGCTAACATATTCCCCAGAACGAGTATCAACCTTAATCAACTCACCTATCTCTATAAAAAGAGGCACACGAACTACCGCACCTGTTTCTAAGGTAGCAGGTTTACCACCACCACTTGCGGTATCACCACGAACACCTGGGTCTGTTTCAGTGATTTTCAATACCACAAAATTAGGCGGCATTATGCTAATTGGTGACTCGTCCCATAAGGTTACGACACAGGAATCTTGCTCCTTCAGCCATTTATACATCTCGCCAACTGCTTTTTCATCTGCCGCAACTTGTTCAAAATTATCAGGGTTCATAAAGTGCCAGAACTCTCCATCAGAATATAAATACTGCAATTCGGTATCAATGACATCTGCGGCTTCAACCGTCTCCCCACTTTTGAATGTTTTATCAACAACCCGGCCCGTTTTGAGATTCCGTATTTTAACGCGACTAAAAGCCTGACCTTTTCCTGGCTTTACAAATTCATTCTCGACAATGTTGTAAGGATCGCCGTCCAACATAAATTTTAGACCTGACCGAAATTCGCTAGTACTATATGAAGCCATGACATCCTCTTTAGAAAATAGGTAATTACTGAATATTTTACGCATTCCACGCGCTAAAGGCTTATATGATACCTCGATTTACACCTCCATGGCACATCACTACCGCGCTTGAAAGCAAAACCACCGAAGCATATAAGGTAAAACTAGGAGTTTTTTAGGACATGATTTTTTCAGGCACACTGGTTCGTGACACCTATAATTGGCAACAATCACTTGCTGCGGCAATGAGATCCCCTGAAGAGTTATTTGCCTACCTAAACCTTCCGCATAAATACCTTGCAGCCGCTAAACAAGCGCATAACGATTTTCCTTTGTGTGTCCCTTACGAATTTGCCAGTAAAATGGAAAAAGGAAATATCGAAGACCCATTACTCAAACAAGTTCTACCATTCGAAGCTGAACTTAAGAGCAGTGAAAACTATTCACTCGATCCGGTGGAGGAAATTTCTGCAGTATCGACACCTGGTTTAATCCAAAAATACACCTCACGGGCACTTATTGTAACGACATCTGCGTGCGCAGTTAATTGTCGCTACTGCTTTAGACGTCACTTTCCTTACCAAGATAACAGCCTGCATAACACGCAAATAAACCACATCTTAAGTCAAATTGAACAAGATTCGAACATCAACGAACTTATTTTAAGCGGCGGAGATCCTCTGTCTCTTAATAACGACAGACTGAATTTATTGATCAATCGCATTAACGACATGAGTCAAATTAGGATTTTGAGATTTCATACTCGTCTACCTGTCGCTATTCCCCAACGAATCAATGAAGGATTCATAAATACACTACGCACAAGTAATAAAAAAATGGTGTTTGTGCTCCACATCAATCACCCAAATGAACTTGATCATAAATTTAATCTCGCCATGAAAAAATTAGCACAAAATGATGTGACTTTGCTGAATCAAAGCGTACTGCTTAAAGACATCAATGATTCAGCTGAAACTTTAACCACTTTAAGTCATAAACTCTTTGAGGCGGGTATTTTGCCTTATTACCTTCATTTAATGGATAAAGTTCAAGGCGCAGCACATTTTGATTTACCCATGCAAAAGGCCATTCAAATCATGCATGAAACCCAATCGGCACTACCCGGTTATCTAGTGCCCAAGCTCGTCAGAGAAACTAGTGGGCTACCTTATAAAACTTCGATTAATTTAACCTAGGACAGGCTCCTAGGATTATTGTTCTTCTATTTTTTTAGTCCAATAAGTCGCTTTCTGTGCGCTCTTTTTTAAACCGAACCAACCCTCTTTATAACCTATCGCCAAATACTCTTGTGCTTGCAGGTGTCCATTTTCAGCCGCTTTGTGATACCACTCGACCGCTTTTTTCTCAAAAACTTTTCCATTCGACCCACTATGATATAAAAGACCCAGATTAAACTGTGCATCTGGGTGGCCTTGTTGTGCCAAAGGCTCCCAAATAGTGACCGCCTGTTTGTAATCACGCTGTTCCGCCGCATAAAAACCTTCGGCAAAATCATCCGCTAGAATACTCGGGCCAACACCCATCAATACACTAAAACCAACTGCTTGGACAAGTTTCATCTTATTTATCATCGTATCTATCCCCTCATTTGTGTTTAAATTGTGGCGGTAAATGACAACCCGTCACAGTCATCCCATTGTTTCGGACTTATGTTCACAAGCTGAAGATCCGATAAGCAAAGATATATGTGACCCTGATCACAATACAAAATAAAAGCCTTGCACCGATGAAAAACAAACCTGAAAAAAACCATCCATTAGCTAATCCATTTCACTCAATGGGTTGGCTTATCAATGAGATAGCAAGAATTCCATCTCCTAACTTTGATTCCCGTCCTAGCGGAACAAAAATCGACCTCTTAGTAATCCACAACATTAGCTTGCCACCAGAGCAATTTGGCAGTCGGCATATATCCGACTTTTTTTGCAACCGACTTAAAGTTGATGAGCACCCATTTTTTAAGCAAATAGTAGACATCAGAGTATCTGCACACTTTTTAATTAGAAGAAATGGGGATTTAATACAATTTGTATCTGTTCTTGATCGTGCTTGGCATGCCGGAAAATCCGAATTTTGCGGCAAATCAAGATGCAATGACTTTTCTATCGGTATTGAATTGGAAGGCACAGACACCCTGCCCTATGAACATGCTCAGTACATATCTCTTGCCCGTTTAACCCAGGGTTTAATGCGAGCATTCCCGGCAATTACAACTGACCGCATTGTCGGTCATTCAGATATTGCCCCCGCGCGAAAAACGGATCCTGGATCCGCATTTAATTGGGGCCTGTATAAACAACTCCTACGCTGAAAACAAGTGTTACATTCATCTCAAGTAATTCAGATAAATATCAATTTATCCAATCACTTGATACACTTGACCCTCACACAATTCACAGCAGCGTTGTACACCGCAAATGAACCTTATTTTTATCATTATCGTATTAAGTAGCGAGCGCTATGTTGGATCCATTGACAAGCTGCGAAGCACGGAATGGCTGATAAAAACAGGTTTATGGGTACAAAACCGAGGAATTAGATTTCGCGGATTGCTCGGGGTTCTACTGACGGTACTCCCTCTGCCATTAATAATAGGAATCATTGAATTCAATCTCGAACAATTAATGTTCGCTTATGGATCAGTATTCTCACTCATTATTTTATTTTTTTGCCTTGGGCCAAAATCATTTTATATTCAAGTAAAAAACTTCATTGATGCCTACAACAAAAATAACCTACCTGCTGCCGATGAATTCGCAAAAAGCCTTATCGATAGAGCAACATTAGAAGTCCATGAAAAAAATCTGCCCAATCTCGTTGTAGAGGCACTACTTATTGTGCTAAACGAGCGAATATTAGGTGTGTTTTTCTGGTTTTTAGTACTTGGCCCAACGGGTGCCGTTTTATTTCGCGCAATCATTACGCTAAAAAACGCGAAGGCTGACAACGAACAAGAAGCATTCAATAAAGCCGCAAAAAAAATAGCCTTTTTTATTAATTGGCCAAACTCACATCTCGTCGCGCTAAGTTATGCCGTTGTAGGGCATTTTGTCGTCGCATTATCGCAAATCAAAAAGCCTTCACTCACTTGCAATACTCGATGGAATGATCCCAATGATTGCATGCTAATCTGCGCAGGCATTGGAGCACTCCATTTCAGCCCAGACAAAGACTCTTCACCTACTACGATCATTTCTGCCACTTTAGCAATGGTGCGTAGAACAATCACCTTATGGGTAGGAGTAATAGCCTTGCTCACACTGGGTGGTTGGATTGACTAAGAACTTAAGAGCCTGTCAGCATTAACGCACTATAAAGGTCAGAAAACCCTATATTTGTCTCATTTTTTTTGAGGTAAAATATGCGCAATATGCAACAAAACTTTACACGCTAAACGCTCACCCAACAGATTGTTCTATGATAATATCTAGCCCCACTCGATAAGAACATATAACAAGGGATATTCGAAATGAATCCAAAAACCTGGCACCAGAATTTTTTTCAATATGGCATACTTTTATGCATGCTCTACTTCCTCAACGCGTGCGCCACCGTCCCACGTGACCCTAACCAGCCAACGGAAGAAGATAAGGCAAAATATCAGAATATGACCACTTTAGATGCGATCAGCAAAGTTGAGGGCATTTTAGTACATTCCAGGCAGCGTGAACTTGACATATTTGCTCCAGAACATTATGAACTCGCTGACAGTGCATTAATGGAAGCTAAGAACCTAATT
>Ga0256830_1000641_pt1 | contig 26525 bp, 28 predicted proteins | sample 128326metaG_FD_190537 | JGI IMG/M metagenome (GOLD analysis project Ga0256830, IMG submission 190537) | Hydrothermal vent microbial communities from Lau Basin, Pacific Ocean - 128-326 | ecosystem: Environmental > Aquatic > Marine > Hydrothermal vents | place: Pacific Ocean: Lau Basin | collected... | reverse complement strand
TGGGGTACTACGGCAACGAGTTCCCGGTGGTGGGGGTGCCGGCCGGGGCCTGGAGCGGAAGCGCCTCCCGGGACTGGCTGGAGGACAGCGGCGGGCACCTGCGGTTCCTGTGCGAGCTGCCGGTGCCGGGGATGGACGCGGCCCGGGCGGCGGAGGCGCTGGAGATGCTGGGGCCGCGGTGCCTGGGGGTGATGCTCACGGCGCCGGTGCCGGAGGCGGTGGTGCCGGAGCTGCTCCGCCGGTGGCCGCTGGCCTGGGCCGGGGAGGGCGAGCCGCCGCCGGCGCTGCGCGCGGCCGGGGCGAGCCGCTGCTGGGACGGCAGCGGGGCGCCACCGCCGGGCGGCCGGCTCAACGTCATCCGGCTGGCCGCCGCCGCGCCGTCACCGCGCGAGCTGCGCGGCGTGCTGGAGGCCGCCCTGGCCTGGCCCGGCACCGAACACACGGTGCTGCTGTTCACCGCCGCGAATCCGCCGGTCGCCGCCATGCACGATGCCGCCACCCTGCTGGAGCTGATGTAGCCGGAGTGTGGCGGGCGGCGTTGTCTTTTTGCCGCCGTCCCGCCAGAATGGGCCCACCCCGAAACAGCGACAGCCGGACCGTGGTGCAACAACAAGACAACGACGAACCCCTGGTCACCATCCGCGATCTCACCTTCCGCCGCGACGGGCGCGTCATTTTCGACGGCGTCGATCTCGACATCCGCCGCGGCCGCGTCACCGCCATCATGGGGCCCAGCGGCACGGGCAAGACCACGCTGCTGCGCCTCGTGGGCGGGCAGCTCCGGCCCGAGCGCGGCAGCATCCGGTTCGAGGGCGAGGAGATCACCCGTGCCGGACGCGGCCGCCTGTACGAGCTGCGCAAGCGCATGGGCATGCTGTTCCAGAACGGGGCCCTGCTCACCGACATGAACGTGTACGACAACGTGGCCTTTCCCCTGCGCGAGCACACCGACCTGCCGGAGGCCATGATCCGCGACCTGGTGCTGATGAAGCTGGAGGCGGTGGGCCTGCGCGGGGCACGCCGGCTCATGCCCAGCCAGCTCTCCGGCGGCATGGCGCGGCGGGTGGCCCTGGCCCGGGCCATCGCGCTGGATCCCGACATGATCCTCTACGACGAGCCTTTCACCGGCCAGGATCCCATTTCCATGGGCGTGCTGGTGCGGCTCATCCGCACCCTCAACGAGTCCCTCGGCCTGACCAGCGTGCTGGTGTCCCACGACATCGCCGAGGCGGCGTCCATCTCCGACTACATCTATCTCCTGGCCGGCGGGCGGGTGGTGGCACAGGGCACCGCCGACGAGCTGTACGAGTCGGATTCGCAGTGGGCGCAACAGTTTCTCAAGGGCCTGCCCGACGGCCCGGTCCCGTTCCACTACCCGGCGCCGGACTACGCCGGGGACCTGCTGGCGGGCGGCGAAGGGCGGGAGGCCGCCGCCTGATGCTGGACCTGCTGCAGAACCTGGGCCGGCGCGGGCTGGGGGTGTTCGAGCGCCTGGGCCGGGCCAGCCTGCTGCTGGTCCAGATCCTGTCCGGACTGCACACCCTGTTGCCGCGCCCGCGGCTGGTGATCCAGCAGGTGTTCTCGGTGGGCGTGCTGTCGCTGGTGATCATCGTGGTGTCCGGCACCTTCGTGGGCATGGTGCTGGGCCTGCAGGGCTACAACACCCTGGTGGACTTCGGCGCCGAGGAGTCCCTGGGGGTGGTGGTGGCGCTGTCGCTGGTGCGCGAGCTGGGGCCGGTGGTGACCGCGCTGCTGTTCGCCGGCCGCGCCGGCTCCGCGCTCACCGCCGAGATCGGCCTGATGAAGGCCACCGAGCAGCTCTCGGCCCTGGAGATGATGGCGGTGGATCCGGTGCGGCGGGTGCTGGCGCCGCGCTTCATCGCCGGCTTCATCTCCATGCCGTTGCTGGCCGCGATCTTTTCCGCCGTCGGCGTGCTGGGCGGCTACTTCGTCGGCGTCGGCCTGCTGGGCGTGGACGAGGGGGCCTACTGGTCGCAGATGCAGGACAAGGTGGACCTGTACGATGACGTCTACAACGGCGTCATCAAGAGCCTCGCCTTCGGCTGGGTGGCGACGTGGATCGCGGTGTTCGAGGGCCATGATGCCGTGCCCACCTCGGAGGGCGTGAGCCGCGCCACCACCCGCACCGTGGTCTACACTTCCCTCGCGGTGCTGGGCCTGGACTTCGTCCTCACCGCACTCATGTTCGGAGACTGAACCCCATGATGAGCACGAGAACGACCGAGATCTGGGTGGGCGTGTTCGTGGCCGCGGGCCTCGCCGCCCTGTTCATGCTGGCCATGAAGGTGAGCAACCTGTCCGCCCTCAACGAGGAGGACGGCTTCACCATCGAGGCGCGGTTCGAGGACGCCAGCGGGCTCAAGGTGCGCTCTCCGGTGACCATGGCGGGGGTGCGTATCGGCCGGGTGGTGGCCATCGAGTTCGACAAGCAGTCGCTGCAGGCGGTGGTGCGCATGCGCATCGACCGCCGCTACGACACCCTGCCGGCGGACAGCTCGGCCAGCATCTACACCGCCGGCCTGCTGGGCGAGAAGTACGTGGGCCTGGAGCCCGGCGCCGGGGCCGACGAGTGCGAGGAGGCGGCCCTGGAGGCGGAGCTGGAGGGCCGGGCGCCGGAGCCGTGCGAGGGCGGGACCCGGGTCCTGCGCGACGGCTCGCGCATCAAGATCACCCAGGGCTCGCTGGTGCTGGAGAAGCTCATCGCCCGCTTCGTCTCCCAGTTCCTGGAGGGCGGCGGCAAGAAGGAGGCGGCACAATGAAGAGACTCGCAACCCTCCTGGTGCTGGCGCTGGCGGTCGTGGCCGCGCCGGCGGCACCGGCGGACGATCCCCAGGCCCTGGTGCAGCAGACCACCGAGCGCATGCTGGCCACCCTCAAGAAGGAACGCCCGCTGCTGGAGAAGGAGCCGGAGCGCATCTACGATCTGGTGAGCGACATCGTCCTGCCCCACTTCGACTTCGTCGCCATGTCGCGCTGGGCCCTGGGTTCCCACTGGCGCGAGGCCAGCCGCAAGCAGAAGCTGCGCTTCGTGCGCGCCTTCCGCACGCTGCTGGTGCGCACCTATGCCACCGCCCTGCTGGAGTACACCGACGAGGAGGTGGTGTTCCTGCCCCTGCGCGACGACCCCGCCTCGGGCGAGGTCACGGTGCGCACCGAGGTGCGCCGGACCGCCGGCGAGCCCATCGCCATCCATTACCGGCTCCACCTGCGCCGGGGAGCGTGGAAGGTGTTCGACGTGACCGTGGACGGGATCAGCCTGGTGGCCAACTACCGCACCTCGTTCGATACCGAGGTGCGCGAGCACGGCCTCGACGCCCTCATCGCCCGGCTGGAGGAGCGCGCGGCGCGGAAGCAGCCCGGGGCGGGGCCGGCATGAGCCCACGGCTGGTGGCCGGGGAGGGCGGCCGGTTCCGCCTCGAAGGCGATCTCACCATGGCCTCGGTGCCCGGCCTGTGGCGTGACAGCCGCGGCTTTCTCGACCGCGCGCCGCAGGCGGTGGTGGTGGACCTGGCCGCGGCCGGGCGCTGCGACAGCGCCGCCCTGGCCCTGCTGGTGGAATGGCTGCGCGCGGCGCGCCGGGCCGGGCGCGAGCTGCGCTTTGCCCACCTGCCCGCCGACCTGCTGGCCATCGCCCGGGTCTGTGGCCTGCTGGACCTCCTGCCCCTGGAAGACGGGGCCTGACCGGCCATCGAACGACGCCCTGCCCGCAGAACAGGCACGAAGGCGCCGGGGCCGGCGCGCCGAAAAAGGCCGGGACCACCCTGCCCGGCGCCGCGGCGGTATCCGCCGGGCCTGTTCGGGGCTAAAATACCCGCTTTCGTGTCCGACCCATGCCCGAACGAGGGGATCCGCGACGATGGAAGTGGAAGAAGTCAAGCGCCTGATCCAGGCCGGCCTGCCCGACTGCGAAGTCATGGTCAGCGGCGACGGCAGCCATTTCGAGGCCACCGTGGTGGGCGAGGTCTTCGCCGGCAAGACCCCGGTGCAGAAGCAGCAGCTGGTGTATGCCACGGTGAGCGACCGCATCACCTCGGGCGAGCTCCACGCCCTGTCCATCCGCACCTACACCCCGGAGGAGTGGGAGACGGCGCGCAAGCTGCAGGTCTCCTGAGCACCGCCCGCCCGTCCCGCACCGGCATGGATCGACTCATCATCACCGGCGGCGTGCCGTTGGACGGCGAGGTGCGCATCTCCGGCGCCAAGAACGCCGCCCTGCCCATCCTCGCCGCCACCCTGCTGGCGGACGAGCCGGTGACGGTGTGCAACGTTCCCCACCTGCACGACATCACCACCACCATGGAGCTGCTGGGCCGCATGGGCGTGCAGCTGGTGGTGGACGAGAAGCTCAACATCGAGGTGGACCCCACCACCATCAAGGAGCTGTTCGCACCCTACGAGCTGGTCAAGACCATGCGCGCCTCGATCCTGGTGCTGGGGCCGCTGCTGGCCCGCTACGGCCGGGCCGAGGTGTCCCTGCCCGGCGGCTGCGCCATCGGCTCGCGCCCGGTCAACATCCACATCCACGGCCTGCAGGCCATGGGCGCGGAGATCACGGTGGAGAACGGCTACATCAAGGCCCGCGCCAAGCGCCTCAAGGGGGCCAAGCTGGTCAACGACCTGGTCACCGTCACCGGCACCGAGAACCTGATGATGGCGGCGACCCTGGCCGACGGCGTCACCGTGATCGAGAACGCCGCCCGCGAGCCGGAGGTCGTGGACCTGGCCAACTGCCTCATCGCCATGGGCGCGAAGATCGAAGGCCACGGCACCGACACCATCACCATCGAAGGGGTGGAGCGGTTGCACGGTACCCGCTACTGCGTGCTGCCCGATCGCATCGAGGCCGGCACCTATCTCACCGCCGCCGCCATCACCGGCGGCCGCATCCGGCTCAAGGACATCGTGCCGGCACACCTGGATGCCGTGATCGCCAAGCTGCGCGAGGCCGGGGCCCGCATCGAGACCGGCGACGACTGGGTGACCCTGGACATGGAGGGGCGGCGGCCCCGGGCAGTGGACATCCGCACCGCGCCGTTTCCCGCCTTTCCCACCGACATGCAGGCCCAGTTCTCGGCGCTCAACGCGGTGGCGGAGGGCTCGGCCACCATCACCGAGACCGTGTTCGAGAACCGCTTCATGCACATCCTGGAGCTGCAGCGCATGGGCGCCGACATGCGCCTGGAGGGCAACACCGTGGTCTGCAACGGAGTCGAGAGCCTCACCGCCGCACCGGTGATGGCCACCGACCTGCGCGCCTCGGCCTCGCTGGTGCTGGCCGGGCTGGTGGCCGAGGGCGACACCACGGTGGACCGCATCTACCACATCGACCGCGGCTACGAGTGTATCGAGGAAAAGCTGCAGCAGCTCGGGGCCCGCATCCGCCGGGTCCCGGTGTAGGATCACCGCCGTGACCGACACCCTCACCATCGCGCTGTCCAAGGGCCGCATCTACCGCGAGGCCCTGCCGCTGCTGGCCGCCGCCGGCATCGTGCCGCAGGACGATCCCGAGACCAGCCGCAAGCTGATCCTGGACACCAGCCGGCCGGAGGTGAAGCTGGTGGTGATCCGCGCCGCCGACGTGCCCACCTACGTCCAGTACGGCGCCGCCGACCTGGGCGTGGCGGGCAAGGACGTGCTCATGGAGCACGGCGGCGACGGGCTCTACGAGCCGCTGGACCTTGGCATCGCCCGCTGCCGCATGATGGTGGCCGGCCGGCGCGACGCGGAGCACCGGCCGGGCCGGCTGCGCGTGGCCACCAAGTACGTGCACAGCACCCGGCGCCACTTCGCGGCCCAGGGCAAGCAGGTGGAGATCATCAAGCTCTACGGCTCCATGGAGCTGGCGCCGCTGGTGGGGCTGGCCGATCTCATCGTGGACCTGGTGGACACCGGCAACACGCTCAGGGCCAACGGGCTGGAGCCGCTGGAGCACATCGCCGACATCAGCTCGCGGCTCATCGTCAACACCGCATCCATGAAGATGAAGCACGCCGCGGTCAAGGCGCTGGTGGCGCACCTGGGCCGGGCGGTGGCGGAGGGCAGGCAGGCATGATCCAGATCCGGCGCCTGGACAGCGAACAGCCCGACTTCTGGTCGCAGCTCGAACGGCTGCTGGCCTGGGAGGGCGTGGCCGACGAGCAGGTGCACGCCACCGTGCGCGAGATCCTGCACAACGTCCGCGCCCGCGGTGACGCTGCCCTGCTGGAGTACACCCGACGCTTCGACGGCCTGGAGGCCGAGTCCCTGGCCCAGCTCGAGCTGCCGCCGGCGCGCCTGGTCAAGGCGCTGGCCGCCGTGGGCGAGGCCGAGCGCGAGGCACTGGAGCTGGCGGCAGAGCGGATCCGCCGCTACCACGCCCGCCAGAAACAGGACTCCTGGCGCTACACCGAGGACAACGGTACCGTGCTGGGCCAGCAGGTGACGCCGCTGGACCGGGTGGGGCTGTACGTGCCCGGCGGCAAGGCGGCCTATCCCTCGTCGGTGCTCATGAACGCCATCCCCGCCAAGGTGGCCGGGGTGGGCGAGGTGATCATGGTGGTGCCGGCACCCGGCGGCGCCCTCAACGAGCTGGTGCTGGCGGCGGCGCACATCGCCGGGGTCGACCGGGTGTTCACCGTGGGCGGGGCGCAGGCGGTGGCGGCCCTGGCCTACGGCACCGAGACCATTCCCCAGGTGGACAAGATCGTCGGCCCCGGCAACATCTACGTGGCCGCGGCCAAGGCCCTGGTGTTCGGCCAGGTGGGCATCGACATGATCGCCGGGCCTTCCGAGATCCTGGTGATCTGCGACGGCGCCACCGACCCCGAGTGGATCGCCATGGACCTGTTTTCCCAGGCCGAGCACGACGAGGACGCCCAGGCCATCCTGGTCTCGCCCAGCGCCGCCTTCCTGGACCAGGTGGAGTCCGCCATCGGCCGCCTCATCGGCGGCATGTCCCGGGCCGACATCATCCGCACCTCGCTCTCGCGCCGCGGCGCGCTCATCCGTGTGGCCGGCCTGGCCCAGGCGGTGGAGGTGGCCAACTTCGTCGCGCCCGAGCACCTGGAGCTGTCGGTGGCCGATCCCGAGGCCCTGCTGCCGGACATCCGGCATGCCGGCGCCATCTTCATGGGGCGCCACACCCCGGAGGCCCTGGGCGACTACTGCGCCGGGCCCAACCACGTCCTGCCCACCTCGCGCACGGCGCGGTTTTCCTCGCCCCTGGGGGTGTACGACTTCCAGAAGCGCAGCTCCATCATCATGTGCTCGCCCGAGGGCGCCGGCCGCCTGGCCCGTACCGCCTCGGTGCTGGCCCGCGGCGAGGGGCTGGAGGCCCACGCCCGCTCCGCCGAGTACCGCCTGCGCGACGAGGACGGCGGGCAGTGAGCGGCGACGGGCGCCTGCGCGCGTTGCTGGCGCGCTGGGTGCGGCCGGCGGTGGCGGCCATGAACGCCTACCACGTGCCGCCGGCGCACAACCTCGTCAAGCTGGATGCCATGGAAAACCCCTGGCCGTGGCCGGGGGAGCTGGAGCAGGCGTGGCTGGAGGCCCTGCGCGGCCTGGAACTCAACCGCTATCCCGATCCGGCCGCCACCGGGCTGCTGCCGGTGCTGCGCGAGGCCATGGCCGTGCCGCCGGAGGCGGAGATCATCCTGGGCAACGGCTCCGACGAACTCATCCAGATGATTCTGCTGGCGGTGGCGGCGCCCGGCCGCACGGTGCTGGCCCCCGAACCCACCTTCGTCATGTACCGCATGATCGCCACCGCGGCCGGCATGGACTGCGTGGGCGTGCCCCTGCGCGGGGACTTCGGGCTGGACCGCGAGGCCATGCTGCGGGCCATGGCCGAGCACCAGCCGGCGGTGGTGTTCCTGGCCCGGCCCAACAACCCCACCGGCAACCTGTTCGCTGCCGCCGACGTGGAGGCCGTCATCGACGCCGCGCCCGGCCTGGTGGTGGTGGACGAGGCCTACCACGTCTTCGCCGGCGAGACCTTCATGGACCGCGCTGGCGGTCCGCCCAACCTGCTGGTCATGCGCACCGTCTCCAAGATGGGGCTGGCCGGCCTGCGCCTGGGGCTGCTGGCCGGGCCGCCGGCCTGGGTCGAGACCCTGCACAAGGTACGCCTGCCCTACAACATCAACACCCTCACCCAGGCCAGCGCCGCGTTCGCCCTGGAGCACCGCGACGTGCTGCTGGACCAGGCCCGCGCCATCCGTGCCCAGCGCACCCGCCTCGGCCAGGCCCTGGCCGCGCTGCCCGGCGTCACTGCCTGGCCGTCGGAGGCCAATTTCATTTTGTTCCGGGTGGAGGGACGCGAGGCCGGCGCCGTGTTCGACGGCCTGCGCGCGCGCGGCGTGCTCATCAAGAACCTCGACGGCACCCATCCCCTGCTGGCCGGCTGCCTGCGCGTCACCGTGGGCCGGCCGGAGGAAAACGACGCCTTCCTGGACGCCCTGGCCGACGTGCTGCGTGGCTGAGCGGGGCGGCGCCTGCGCCCCCGGGGCCGCACGCCCGGCCGTGCGCGGCCGCGGGGAATCTCGAGACAGGTTCTACTCGGTGCGCTGCGGCCGCTCGGCCACGGTGGCCTGCCACTTGTGCCGGCGGCCCTGGCGCAGGCCCTCCAGCTCGATGGTGGTGCCAGGGCGGGCGCGGGCGATGAGTTCCAGCGCCTTGTGCACGCCGTCCACCCCTTCGCCGTTGACCGCCGTGATCACGTCGCCGGGCAGCAGGCCGGCGGCGTCGGCGGGGCCGCCGGCCAGCACCTGGGTCACCACCACGCCGCTGCCGGGTTCGAGGCCGAAGGACTCGGCCAGCGGCGGGGTGAGGTCCTGGATGGCCACGCCCAGCCAGCCGCGCACCACCTTGCCGTGTTCGATGATCTGGGTCATGACGTCGCGGGCCAGGCTCACCGGGATGGCGAAGCCGATGCCCTGGGAGCCGCCGGAGCGGGAAAAGATGGCGGTGTTGATGCCCACCAGCCGGCCGTCGGCGGTGATGAGGGCGCCACCCGAGTTGCCGGGATTGATGGCGGCGTCGGTCTGGATGAAGTTCTCGAAGGTGTTGATGCCGAGCTGGGTGCGGCCGGTGGCGCTGACGATGCCGGAGGTCACGGTCTGCCCCACCCCGAAGGGGTTGCCGATGGCCAGCACCACGTCGCCCACGCGCAGGGCCTCGGAGTCGCCCAGGGTGATGGCGGGCAGGGGGGAGAGGTCCACCTGCAGCACCGCCAGGTCGGTGTCGGGATCGGTGCCCACGATACGGGCGCGGGTGGTGCGGCCGTCGCGCAGCGCCACCTCGATCTCGTCGGCGCCCTCCACCACGTGGTTGTTGGTGAGGATGTAGCCGCGCTCGGAGATGATCACGCCGGAGCCCAGGCTCGACTCCATGCGCTGGCGCGGCACCGCGAAGGAGTCGCCGAAGAAGCGGCGGAAGAAGGGGTCGCTGAACAGCGGGTGGGGCCGCTCGGTGACCACCTTGCGGGTGTAGATGTTGACCACCGCAGGGGCCGCGGCCTCCACCGCATCGGCATAGGAATAGGGGCCGGGCTGGCGGGCGGCGGGACCGTTGTCCTGGCGGATCTCCACCACCGGCGCCTCGCGCTTGAGGTCCGGGTAGAAGTACATGAGCGCCAGCGCCGCCAGGAGGCCGATGGTGGCGAACTGCAGCAGGAAGGCGAGGGTGCGTGTAAGGCGCATCGCGGGGCCCGTTTTTGGCTAAACTTGAATCTTTCCGCGGCCTGGCCGCGAAGGGCCACATATTAAACCACAGGAGAACGGTTCCGCATGGCGCGCTTGAAGGAGCTGGTGGCATTCGCCGACGACCTGCTGGAGGTGGAGCGCTTCGACGACTACTGCCCCAACGGCCTCCAGGTGGAGGGCCGCGGGGAGGTGGAGACCCTGGTCACCGGCGTCACCGCCAGCCGGGCCCTGCTGGAGGCGGCGCGGGACGCCGGGGCCGACGCGGTGCTGGTGCACCACGGCTGGTTCTGGCGCGGCGAGGACCCGCGCATCACGGGCATGAAGTACCGGCGCCTGCGGCTCCTGGTGGAGGCCGGGATCTCCCTCATCGCCTATCATCTGCCCCTGGACGCCCATCCCCTGTACGGCAACAATGCCTGCCTGGGCGAGCGCCTGGGGCTCAGCGTGGAGGGGCAATTCGGCCGCCACGGGGCCATGTCCATCGGGCTGCACGGCAGCCTCGAGGCCCCCATGGATCCTGCGGACTTCGCCCGGCGCATGGAGCAGGCCCTGGGCCGGGCACCGCTGCACGTGGCCGGCGGGCCGGCCGCCGTGCGCACGGTGGCCTGGTGCACGGGCGCGGCCCAGGGCTACATCGACGAGGCGGCCGACCTGGGGGTGGACGCCTTCGTCACCGGGGAGGCATCGGAGCAGACCGTGCACGTGGCCCGCGAGCGGGGCCTGCACTTCTTCGCCGCCGGCCACCATGCCACCGAGCGCTACGGGGTCCAGGCCCTGGGTGAGCACCTGGCCCGGAGCTTCGGCCTGCGGCACCGGTTCATCGACGTCGATAATCCCGTCTGATGGGCTAATTAATTGACTTTACAGGTTAAAACCGGCATTCCCTTGACCGTTCTGGGTGCATCGGAGAGAATAGCCCCATTTTGGGGCGGAAGTCAGTCCTAATATTCTGACTTTCTGAAATTTGAAGCGGCCCGCCGGACCCTCCACCGGCCGCGCGCCGCGAACCTTGGGGAGCAAGTCCATGAGTACAGATGGTGTGGATCCCGGCCGCCGGCGGTTCCTCACCGCGACCACGTCCGTGATCGGGGCGGTGGGCGTGGTGGCGGCGGCGGTGCCCTTCGTCTCTTCCATGCAGCCCAGCGCCCGCGCCCGCGCCGCCGGGGCCCCGGTGGAGGCGGACATCAGCAAGCTGGAGCCCGGCGCGCAGATGACGGTGGAATGGCGCAAGAAGCCGGTCTGGATCGTTCACCGCACCAAGCAGAACCTGGAAGACCTGAAGAAGCTCACGGACAAGCTGGCGGATCCGGATTCCAAGGTGAACCAGCAGCCACCGTACTGCCGCAATTACCATCGCTCCTACGCCGACCGGCCCGAGATCGGGGTCATGATCGGCATCTGCACCCATCTGGGCTGCTCGCCCACCTACCGGCCGGAAGTGGCACCCGAGGATCTGGGCCCGGAATGGCTGGGGGGATACTTCTGTCCCTGCCACGGCTCGCGCTTCGACCTGGCGGGCCGCGTGTACAAGGGCGTGCCGGCCCCCACCAACCTGGTGATTCCAGCCTACAAGTACCTGAGCGACACCAAGATCATCATCGGTGTCGATGACGAAGGAGCCGCATGATGACGACCAAGACCCAGGCCCTGCTCGACTGGATCGATGCGCGCTTCCCGCTCACCAAGATGTGGAAGGAGCATCTGTCCGAGTACTACGCGCCCAAGAACTTCAACTTCTGGTACTTCTTCGGTTCGCTGGCGTTGCTGGTGCTGGTGATGCAGATCGTCACCGGCATCTTCCTGACCATGCACTACAAGCCGGACGAGAACCTGGCCTTCGCCTCGGTGGAGTACATCATGCGCGACGTGCCGTGGGGCTGGCTCATCCGTTACCTCCACTCCACCGGTGCCTCGGCCTTCTTCATCGTGGTCTACCTGCACATGTACCGCGGGCTCATCTACGGCTCCTACAAGAAGCCGCGCGAGCTCATCTGGATCTTCGGTGTGCTCATCTACGTGGCGCTCATGGCCGAGGCCTTCATGGGCTACCTGCTGCCCTGGGGCCAGATGTCGTACTGGGGCGCGCAGGTCATCGTCAACCTGTTCTCGGCGGTGCCCTTCGTGGGCGAGGACCTGGCCATCTGGCTGCGCGGCGACTACGTGGTGTCCGATGCCACCCTGAACCGCTTCTTCGCCTTCCACGTCATCGCGGTGCCGCTGGTGCTGCTGCTGCTGGTGGTGGCCCACATCATTGCCCTGCACGAAGTGGGCTCCAACAACCCCGACGGCATCGAGATCAAGGCCAGGAAGGACGCCGACGGCAAACCCCTGGACGGCATCCCCTTCCACCCGTACTACACGGTGAAGGACATCGTGGGCGTGGTGGTGTTCCTGATCTTCTTCGCCGCGGTGGTGTTCTTCGCCCCCGAGCTGGGCGGCTGGTTCCTGGAGCACGACAACTTCGTGCCGGCGGACCCGCTCAAGACGCCCGAGCACATCAAGCCGCTGTGGTACTTCACTCCGTTCTACGCCATCCTGCGCGCGGTGCCGCCCATGTTCGACTCCCAGTTCCCGGGCGTGCTCGCCATGGGGCTGGCCATCGTGGTGCTGTTCTTCCTGCCCTGGCTGGACCGCAGCCCGGTGAAGTCCATCCGCTACCGCGGCCCGCTGTTCAAGGGTGCGCTGGCCATCTTCATCATCAGCTTCGTGGCCCTGGGCTGGCTGGGGACGCAGCCGGCGACGCCGGTGCTGACCAACCTGGCGCGGGTGTTCAGCGTGCTGTACTTTGCGTTCTTCATCTTCATGCCCTGGTTCACCAAGGCGGACAAGACCAAGCCGGTACCGGAAAGGGTGACGTTCAAATGAGAAAGCCAATCTTTGTTCTGCTCCTGGGCCTGCTGGCGCCGGCCATGGTCTCGGCCGCGGGCAGCGGCGTCCCGCTTGACTCGGCCGACGTGGACCTCGGCAACAAGCGTTCCCTGCGCAACGGGGCCCGCCTGTTCGTCAACTACTGCATGGGCTGCCACTCCCTGGCCTACCAGCGCTACAACCGCCTGGGCCGGGACCTGGGTATTCCCGACGACCTGGTGAAGGAAAACCTCATCTTCACCGCCGACTTCTCGCGCAAGCCGGAAGGCGAGCCCGTCAAGGTGGGATCGCTCATGACCATCGCCATGCCCAAGGACAAGGCCAAGGCCTGGTTCGGCACACCGCCGCCGGACCTGTCGGTCATCGCCCGGTCCCGCGGCGCCGACTGGCTCTACACCTACCTGCGCTCCTTCTACGTGGACCCCAAGCGGCCGTTCGGGGCCAACAACACCGTGTTCAAGGACGTGGGCATGCCCAACGTGCTGTGGGAGCTGGAAGGGCTCAAGGCAGCCAGGTACGAGAAGGTGAAGGGTCATGACGGCAAGGAGGTGGAGAAGTTTGCCGGCTTCGATCAGATCCAGCCGGGCAAGCTGACGCCGGTCGAGTTCGACAGTGCGGTGCGTGACCTGGTGGCCTTCCTGGTCTACGTGGGCGAGCCGGCCAAGCTGGAGCGTTACAACGTCGGCCTCTGGGTCATCCTGTTCCTGATCATCCTCTTCTTCCCGGCCTACGCGCTGAAGAAGGAGTACTGGAAGGACGTTCATTGAGCGCCGGGCGGCGTGGGCCCGGCGCCGGTGGACCGCCGGCCGGGGGGCGTTCCCCGGCCGGCGGGTGCCGCAACCGGGCCGGGGTCTGGTAGGCTATGGGGAGGACGCCAATCGAGATGTCGCTCGTGACCACCCGTCGTTCCACCATGACGCTGTTCTCGGGCCAGGACTGCCCACTGAGCCACATGGTGCGCATCGTCCTGGCGGAGAAGAACATCAATCACGACGTGGTGCAGGTGGTGGGCGACGACACGCCCGAGGAGCTCAAGGAGCTCAATCCCTATGACGAGGTGCCCACCCTGGTGGACCGCGACCTGGTCCTGTACGACCCGCACCTCATCATGGAGTACCTGGACGAGCGCTTTCCCCATCCGCCGCTGATGCCGGTGGACCCGGTGTCCCGCGCCACCAGCCGGCTCATGCTCTACCGCATCCGCCGCGACTGGTACGCCCGCCTGCCCGACATCGCCGCGGGCGGCCGCGGGGCCACCGAGGCGCGCAAGCTGCTGCGGGACTCCCTCACCGCAGTCTCGCCGCTGTTCGAACAGAATCCCTTCTTCCTCAATACCGAGTTCACCCTGGTGGACGCCGCCCTGCTGCCCCTGTTGTGGCGCCTGCCGGCCCTGGGGGTGGAGCTGCCGCCGGCGGCCAAGGCCATCCGCCGCTACGCCGGCAAGATGTTCCGGCGGGAATCCTTCGGCCGCAGCCTGACGGAAGTGGAGCGCCAGCTGCCCGGCGGGCTATAGTTGGAGGTCACCGGGGACGCCCGCGGCCGCCAGAGCCATGATGACCTCCAGCCGACCCTACCTGCTGCGCGCCATCTACGAGTGGATTGTGGACAACCACATGACGCCCTACGTCCTGGTGGACGCCGCGGGGGACGACGTCCAGGTCCCGCCCGAGTACGTGGAAAACGGCAAGATCGTCCTCAACGTCAGCCCGCGGGCGGTGGAGGGGCTGGATATCGGCAACGAGCGGGTGAGCTTCTCGGCCCGCTTCTCGGGCCGGCCGGTCCAGGTGAGCTTTCCGGTCCAGGCCGCGCTGGCCATCTACGCGCGCGAGAACGGGCAGGGGATGGTGTTCTCGGACGAGGACGGCCCGCCGCCGGCGCCCCAGCCCGACAAGCCCTCGCGCAGCCATCTCAAGGTGGTGAAGTAGGGGCCCGGCCGTGATCGAGGTCCACACCGGCGACATCACCAGGCTGGCCGTGGACGCCATCGTCAATGCCGCCAATTCCTCGCTGCTGGGCGGCGGCGGCGTGGACGGTGCCATCCACCGTGCCGCCGGTCCCGAGCTGCGCGAGTACAACAAGACCCTGGGCGGCTGCCCCACCGGCGAGGCCCGCATCTCCCCGGGCTTCCGCCTGCCGGCCCGCCATGTCATCAGCACCGTGGGCCCGGTCTGGCACGGCGGCGACCGGGGCGAGGATGCCCTGCTGGAGCGCTGCTACCGCAGCAGCTTCGAGCTGGCCCTGGCCAACGGCATCCGCAGCATCGCCTTTCCCGCCATCAGCACCGGGGTGTACGGTTTCCCCAAGGACCGCGCCGCCGCCATCGCGGTGAAGGTCATGTGCGAGTACGCGCCCCGCTTCGAGCGCATCATCGCCTGCTGTTTCAGCCCGGAAGACGCGGCACGGTACGAGCGCGAGCTGGCCCGCCAGTGCCCGGACCAGGCCGCGGGTGGAAGCCGGGCGCCGTCGTAGGCGCGCCGCCCGGCATTGCAATCTTCCCGTCCCGGCCCTGGCGCACTGGTGGACTGTCCCTCGATTCAGCCGCCGGGTGCCGGAAGCGTTTTCCCCGGGTTGAGAATGCCCGCCGGATCGAACACGGCCTTGAGCTGGTGCATGAGGGCCAGGGCCTCGGGGTCCAGCTCGCGAACGATATGGTCGCGCTTGACGATGCCCACGCCGTGCTCGCCGGAGAGGGTGCCGTTGAGATCCAGCACCAGCGCGAACACGTCGTCCAGGGCCGCGTGCGCGGCGGCCCGCTGGCGGGAATCGGCGGCGTCGTAGAGCAGGTTGACGTGCAGGTTGCCGTTGCCGGCGTGGCCGAAGTTGACGATGGCGATGCCACGGCGGGCGGCGACGGCCTCCAGCCCGGCGACGAGGCGGGGCAGGGCGGAGACCGGCACCACTACGTCCTCGTTGATCTTGTCCGGTGCCACCCGGCGCAGGGCCGGTGACAGGGCCTTGCGCGCGGCCCACAGCTGCGCGGCCTCGTCCCCGGTGCGGGCCTGGCGCGCCTCCGCCAGGCCGTCCACCCGCGCGGCGGCCAGCACCGCCCCGGTGTCGTCGTCGATGTGGCGGGTGGTGCCGTCCACCTCCACCAGCAGCAGGGCGCGGACCTCGCCGGGCAACCCCACCTCGGCGCGCACCAGGTCGAGGGCGGCGGCATCCATGAACTCCACCGCGCACGGCACCACCGGCTGGGCCATGATGCGGGTGATGGCCTCCGCGGCCGCATCGGTGCCGGTGTAGCCCAGGCGCAGGGTCCGGCGTGCGCCGGGCAGGGGCGTCAGTTTCAGCGTGGCCTCGGTGATGACGGCCAGCGTGCCTTCGGAGCCGATGATCAGGCGTGTGAGGTCGTAGCCCACCACACCCTTGGTGGTATGGACACCGGTGCGCAGCTCGCGTCCGTCACCGGTGACCGCGCGCAGGCCCAGGGTGTTCTCGCGCGGGGTGCCGTACTTGACCGCACGCGGGCCGGCGGAGTTGTAGGCCAGGTTGCCGCCCACGCTGGAGAACGCCGCGCTGGTGGGATCCGGTGCCCAGAAGAAGCCGCAGGCCGCGGCGGCGGCCTGGACGTCTGCATTGGTCACGCCGGGTTCCACCACCACGTAGCGGTCGGCGGCATTGACCGGCTCCATGCGGGTCATGCGCTCGGTGGACAGCACCACGCCGCCACCCTCGGGGACCACCGCGCCGGTGGTGCCCGTGCCGCGCCCGCGCGGGATGAGCGGGACCCGGTGCCGGTGGCACAGGCGCACCACCTCGCGCACCTCGTCGTGGGACTCCGGGAAGCAGACCAGGTCGGGCAGGGCCTGGCGGCGGCTGTTGTCGCAGCCGTAGGCCCAGCGCTCGGCCTCGCTGCGCAGGACCTGGTCCGGGCGCAGCAGCGTCGCCAGGCGGTCGAGGAACGCTGGGGACGGGCCGGTCATGGGCGGACGCTCAGGGGGCGTCTGCGAACAGGATGGCGTCGATGCGATCGCACAGGCAGTGGATGGCCAGCAGGTGCACTTCCTGGACCCGGGCGGTGGAGTCGGCCGGCACCCGCACCTCCACGTCGTTGCTGTCGAGCAGGCGCGCGCTCTCGCCGCCGTCCCGGCCCGAGAGCAGGACCACCCGCATGCCCTGTTCGTGCGCGGCGGCGATGGCGCGGCTGACGTTGGCCGAGTTGCCGGAGGTGGAGATGGCCAGCAGGCAGTCGCCGGAGCGGCCCAGCGCCCGGACCTGCTTGGCGAAGACCTCCTCGTAGGCGTAGTCATTGGCGATGGAGGTGAGGGTGGAGCTGTCGGTGGTGAGTGCCACCGCGGGCAGGCCGGGGCGCTCGCGCTCGAAGCGGTTGAGCAGCTCGGAGGCGAAGTGCTGGGCGTCGGCGGCGGAGCCGCCGTTGCCGCAGGCCAGGATCTTGCCGCCCTGGCCCAGGGTCGCAATCATCAGCTCCACCGCGTGGGCCAGGGGTTCCGCCAGCACCTCCCGCGCGGCCCGCTTGGTCTCGATGCTGGCGCTGAAGAGGTCACGGATTTCGTCGACGATGTTCATGTCTCGAAGGCGTTGCGGATCCAGTCGATGCGGGTGGCGCCGCCCTGTTCGCGGATGGAGACCACGTCGAACCGGGCGGGGGCCTGCTGCCAGCGGGGATGCGTTTGCAGGAAGTATAACGCAGCCGCGGTGAGCTTTGCCCGCTTGCGTGCGTTTACGCTTTCCGCCCCGCTGCCGTAGCGGGGATTGTTGCGGCAGCGCACCTCGACGAAGACCACGGTCCGCCCGTCCTGCATCACCAGGTCCAGCTCGCCCTGGCGGCAGCGGAAGTTGCGGGCGATGAGCTTCAGGCCGTGACGCTGCAGGTGATCCAGGGCCTGCGCTTCGGCGTGCCGGCCGCGGCGGAGGGTCAGCATGCCCGTGGTGCCGCCGGGGCCGTCACTGGACCTCGGTGTCGAGCAGGGTGGGCTGGCCGGAGCGGAACCGCACCCAGGTGAGCTGGCGGTGGACCCGGTTCTTTTCGTCCAGGCTGAGGCTGCCGGTCTCGCCGTCGTAGCGCTCGTAGGGATAGCGCCGCAGGGGATTGAGTGCGGCGATGATGTTGAAGGCGTCGATGCCCAGCGCGTAGAGGCGCTGCAGGCCGCGCCCGGCCGGCGTGATGTGGGGCTCGATCTCCCCGCGCAGGCTGCTGTGGGAGTAGGTCTCGGACAGCACCCAGGGCATGTCGCCGAACACGATGCCGTCCATGTCGCGGTCCTTTTCCCGGTTGAGGCTGCCGGTGTAGACGTGGGAGGTGGCGTACACCGGCAGGTCGGTGGCGTGGTAGAACTTGAGCTGGGGCCGGATCTGGCGTGCCTGGCGCGGGTAGGCGGCGACGAAGATGAAGTCGATGTCCTGGCGCCGGCGCGGCGAGAACTTGAGGCGCTCCTTGAGCAGAGTACGCAGGCGCCGGTAGCGGCGGCGGCTGTCGTCGATGTTGAGCAGGCGGCGGATGGGCACCGAGAAGTCGTTGTCCCCCGGGTTGTAGGCCTGGACCTCCAGGGTGCGGCCGCCCAGCTCGGTCCAGCGGGCGTCGAAGGCGCGGAACACGCGCTCGCCCCACGGCCCGGCGGGGATGAGGGCGACGCCGTTGACGTGGCCATCGAGCCAGGTGCGCTCGGCCACCTGCCGGGCCTCGTCCTCGGGCGAGAGCCCGAACTGGTACAGGTTGGCCGGCGGCGTGTCCAGCGGCACGTAGTTGAGGGCCAGGGTGGGCACCGGCAGGTCCCCCCGCGAGGCCAGCCGCTCGGCCGCGGCCTTGTCCAGGGGGCCGACGACGAAGCGGGCCCCGTCGGTCACCGCCTGGGCGTAGATCACGTCGATGCGCGCCGGATCGCCGCCGGTGTCGTAGATGCGCAGCTCGTGCATGGCCTCGGGCCGGTGGGTGTAGTAGGCGGCGAGAAAGCCGTCGCGCACCGCCTCGCCGGCGCGGGCGAAGCGACCCGACAGGGGCACCAGCAGGGCGAGGCGCTCGGGGTAGGTGACGTCCTCGGCCTTGCGCTCCAGCAGCCCCTGCAGCAGCTCGTCGCGGGCCGGGTGCGAGGGATAGTCGCGGCGCCACTCGGCCAGGGCCTCGCGCAGCTGCTCCGGTCGCAGCTGGAAGCGCTTGGCCAGCCGCACCAGCTCCATCCAGCCGCTCAGCACGTCGGGCGGCGGTGCCACCCGCAGGCGCTGCAGTGCGCGCTCGGTGAGGCTGCCCAGCTCGGACCAGATGGCCTTCTGGTTTTCGAGCTGCGCGCCGGGGTCGTCGAGAAAGGACTCGCGCAGGATGCGCTCGCGCGCCGCCTCCAGGTGGTTGCCCTGCAGGGCGAAGGCCTCGCTGCGCAGGAGGTGGAACTCGGCCTGCAGCTCCGGCGGGGCATCGGCCGGCGGCGGTGCGGCCAATGCCTCCAGTGCCGCGTCGGGCATGCGTGCGGCCAGGGCCAGGTGGGCCCGGGCCAGGCGCAGCGGCAGCCCGGGCGGGGCCAGGGCCTCGGCCTCCACCTGCTGCAGGAGCCGGCGCGCCGCGTCCAGCTCGCCGGCACGGGCCAGGGCCGCGGCCTGACGCAGTCGCAGGTACTGGCGCCGCTCGCCGCTGGCGGTGGCGGCCAGCTCGCCCAGGGCGGCCGCGGCGGCAGCGTGGTCCCCGGACCGGAACAGGGCCTCGGCGCGGGCCAGGGCCGCGGTGTCCGGGGGCTGGCCCTCGGGCACGGTCGTGCAGCCGGCGAGCAGCAGGTAAAGTAGCGCCAGTGCCGGGGCGAGTCGACGCAGCAGTGTGGTCACGGAATGAAGTGGTCGCAGGCGGCGCAGCCGCGGTAAAAAACGGCCCACAGTATCGGCAGGGGGAAAACGGGTGTCAATCGCGCCGGGCACACTCTACGTCGTCGCCACGCCCATCGGCAATCTGGACGACATCACCCGGCGGGCGCTGGAGGTGCTGGGCGCGGTGGACCTCATCGCCGCCGAGGACACGCGCCACACCCGCCGGCTGCTGGCCCGCTTCGGCATCGGCACCCCCGCCACCGCGCTGCACGAGCACAACGAGCGCCAGGTGTGCGGGCGGCTGGTGGAGCGGATGCGGGACGGCGCGGCGGTGGCGCTGGTGAGCGATGCCGGCACCCCCCTGGTCAGCGATCCCGGGCACCTGCTGGTGCGCATGGCGCACGAGGCGGGGCTGGCGGTGGTGCCGGTGCCCGGTCCCAGCGCCCTCATGGCGGCGCTGTCGGTGGCGCCCCTGCCGGTGCACCGGTTCGCCTTCGAGGGCTTCCTGCCGGCCCGGGCCGCGGCCCGCCGCGGCCTGCTGGAATCGCTGCGGGAGGAGCCGCGGACCCTGGTGTTCTTCGAGGCGCCCCACCGCATCGGGGCGGCCCTGGAGGACCTGTGCGCCATCCTGGGCCGGGAGCGCCGGGCCATGCTGGCGCGGGAACTCACCAAGGTCCACGAGACGCTGCTGTGCGCGTCCCTGGGCGAGCTGGCCCGGCGGGTGGCGGCGGACCCGGAGCAGCGCCGGGGCGAGATGGTGCTGGTGGTGGAGGGGGCGCCAGCCCCGCCGTCCGGGACCGCGGGCCTGGACGAAGCCGCCCGGCGCCTGGCCCGGGGGCTGGCGCGGGAGCTGCCGCCCGCCCGCGCGGCGGCGCTGGCGGCGGAAATCACCGGCCGGCCGCGGAAACTTTTCTACCGGTTCCTCGTCTCGGAGGAAGGCGGCGGCCAATGAAGGCATCGCGCCCGGCCGCCGGTGCCATATAATGGTTCGCGGGAGCCGGCCGGACAGCCGCTCCGCCACGTGCTGGCGGGGAGGAAAGTCCGGGCTCCGCAGGGCAGGGTGCCAGGTAACGCCTGGGCGGCGCGAGCCGACGGAAAGTGCCACAGAAAACAGACCGCCGATGGCCCCGCCTTCGGGCGGGGATCAGGCAAGGGTGAAAAGGTGCGGTAAGAGCGCACCGCGCCGGTGGCAACACGCGGCGGCACGGTAAACCCCACCCGGAGCAAGACCAAATAGGGACCCCATGGTGTGGCCCGCACCGGGTCCGGGTAGGTCGCTAGAGGCGCGCGGCGACGCGCGTCCCAGATGAATGGCTGTCCCCGACAGAACCCGGCTTACAGGCCGGCTCCCGCTTTCATCTTCTTGATATTCCGCATTAATAACCCTCTGCAACCTGTTGTTTTCAGCGCGGTTTGACTTTTCGGGATCGGGCCCCCGCGGGCGCGATCCACTCCCGGCCACCCGTCGTAAGTTACTGTGAACACGGAAAAATTCACCTGCTTTTGTGAGCCGGTTTGCTTGACAGTGCGGCCGGGCGCTTCCTATAGTGTATCGAAGTGGGAGATTGTGGGATTTTGGGGATCACCGGGGCACGAGGGGGCGCCATTTGTTTCGCGGGGTCAGCACACTGAACCTGGACGCCAAGGGGCGCATGGCCATGCCGGCCAAGTACCGCGATCGCCTGCTGGAGATCTGCGACGGGAAGTTAATGGTCACTGTCGACCGCGACCGCTGTCTCCTGATCTATCCCCTGCCCGAGTGGGAAGAAATCGAGCGCCGGCTGGTGCGCCTGCCCGGGCTCAACCCCCAGGCGCGGCGCCTGCAGCGGCTGCTCATCGGCCACGCCACCGACGCCGAGCTGGACACCCACGGCCGCATCCGCCTGTCCCCGGAACTGCGCAGCTTCGCCGGCCTGGACAAGCGGGTGGTGCTCATCGGCCAGGGCAACAAGTTCGAGCTGTGGGACGAGGAACTGTGGAACACGCGCCGCGACGAGTGGCTGGCGCAGTCCGGCGGGGAAGACCTGGATCTGTCCGAGGATCTGGGCAGGCTCATCCTGTGAGGCGGCCATGAACCAGGCGGCGCACATCCCGGTGATGCTGGAGGAGGTCCTGGAGGGCCTGGCGGTGCGCCCCGGCGGATGCTACGCCGACGGCACCTTCGGCCGCGGCGGCCATGCCCGGGCCATCCTGGACCGGCTGGGCGGGGATGGCCGCCTGCTGGTGATGGACCGGGACCCGGCGGCGGTGGACAGTGCCCGGCGCCAGTGGGGGCGCGATCCCCGGGTGGTGATCCGCCACGGCTCCTTCCGCCGCATGGGCGAGGAGGTCCGCCGCCTGGGCTGGCTGGGCCGCGTGGACGGCATCCTGCTGGACCTCGGGGTGTCCTCGCCCCAGCTCGAGGACCCGGCGCGCGGGTTCAGTTTCCGCGAGGAAGGTCCCCTGGACATGCGCATGGACCCCACCGCCGGTGAAAGCGCCGCCCGGTGGCTGGCGCGCGCCGGTGAAGACGAGATCGCCCGGGTATTGAAGGAATACGGCGAAGAGCGCCATGCCCGGCGCATCGCCCGGGCCATCGTCGCCGCCCGCCGGGAACGGCCCATCGAGACCACGCGCCAGCTCGCGGCGGTGGTGGCGGCGGCCAATCCCTCGCGCGAGCCGGGCAGGGATCCGGCCACCCGCAGCTTCCAGGCCATCCGCATCTTCATCAACGGCGAGCTGGAGGAGCTGAAGGCGGCGCTGCCCGAGATGCTGGACCTGCTGCGTCCCGGCGGACGGCTGGTGGTCATCAGCTTCCACTCGCTGGAGGACCGCATCATCAAGCGCTTCATCCGCGAGCAGTCGCGGGGCGACCGGCACCCGCCCGACCTGCCCGTGACCCACGTCCACCTGCAGCCGCGCCTGCGGCCCGTGGGCAGGGCCCGCCGGCCCCGGCCCGAGGAGGTGGCCCGCAACCCGCGCGCGCGCAGCGCGGTGCTGCGGGTCGCGGAGAAGCTGTGAATGAACATGCGCGTGCTCACCGCGGTCCTGGCGCTGGCCGTGCTGATCTCGGCGGTGGCGGTGGTGCATACCCGCCACCGCCACCGCAGCCTGTTCGTGACCCTGCAGGCCCTGGAACAGGAGCGCGACGCGCTCGACGTGCGCTGGGGCCAGCTGCAGCTGGAGGAGAGCACCTGGGGCAGCCACAACCGCATCGAGCGCGTGGCGCGCAAGCGGCTGGGGCTGGTGGCGCCCCGGCCGGAAGACATGGTGGTGATCCGCGATGAGTGAGCCTGCCGGCCAGTTCTCGCGCCTGCGCCTGGGGACGGTGGTGGCGTTGTTCGGCCTGGCGGCGCTGGTGCTGGCGGGCCGCGCCTTCCAGCTCCAGGTCCTGCAGCAGGACCGGCTCAAGCGCGAGGGCGACGCCCGCGCGGTGCGGGTGGTGCCCCTGGCCGCCCACCGCGGCCGGATCCTGGACCGCCATGGCCAGCCCCTGGCCATCAGCACCCCGGTGGACTCGGTCTGGGCCAACCCCGCCGAACTCATGGGGGCGCGCCACCGCTGGCCGGAGCTGGCCCGGGCCCTGGGGCTTAAGCCGGCGGCCCTGGCCCGGCGCGTGACGGCCCGCCGCGGGCGCGAGTTCGTGTACCTGCGGCGCCAGGTGACCCCGGCGGTGGCGCGGCGGGTGCGGGCGCTGGGCCTGCCCGGGGTGGGGCTGCTGCGGGAGTACCGCCGCTACTATCCCGCCGGCGAGGTGGCGGCCCACGTGCTGGGGTTCACCGACGTGGACGATCGCGGCCAGGAGGGGCTGGAGCTGGCCCTGGAGGAAATCCTGCGCGCCCGCCCCGGGCGCAAGCGGGTGGTGCGCGACCGCAAGGGCCACGTGATCAAGGACGTGGAACTCATCCAGGCCCCGCGGCCCGGGCGCGACGTGATCCTGGCCATGGACCGGCGCCTCCAGTACCTGGCCTACCGCGAGCTCAAGCGGGCGGTGCTGCGCCACCGGGCCCGCGGCGGCTCGGCCGTGATCCTGGATGCGCGCACCGGCGAGGTGCTGGCCATGGCCAACCAGCCCGGCTTCAATCCCAACGACCGCAGCCAGATCCGGCCCGGGCGGTACCGCAACCGGGCGGTGACCGACGTGTTCGAGCCCGGTTCCGCCATCAAGCCCTTCACCGTCGCCGCCGCCCTGGAGCGGCGCGTGGTCTCGCCCCGCACCGTCATCGACACCGCGCCCGGCCTGCTCAGGGTGGGGCGCAACACCGTGCGCGATGTGCGCAACTACGGGGCCATCGACGTGGCCACCATCATCCGCAAGTCCTCCAACGTGGGGGCTGCCCGCATCGCCCTGGCCACCCCGCCCGAGGCCTTCTGGCGGGTGCTGGACCGCGCCGGCTTCGGCCAGGTCACGGCGGTGGGGTTCCCCGGCGAGGCCGCCGGCCGCCTGGCCCATTACCGCCACTGGCGCGGCTTCGAGCGCGCCGCCCTGGCCTTCGGCTACGGCACCTCGGTCACCGCCCTGCAGCTCGCCCAGGCCTACACCGTGTTCGCCAACGGCGGGCGCCTGGTGCCGGCGAGCCTGCTGCGCCTGGAGTCGCCGCCGGCGACCCGGCAGGTGGTGAGCCGGCGCACCGCGCAGCGGGTGCTGGCCATGCTGGAGGGAGTGGTCTCGCGCGAGGGGACCGCGGCCAAGGCGGCGGTGCCCGGTTACCGGGTGGCGGGCAAGACCGGCACGGTGAAGAAGGCCGGCGCCGGCGGCTATGCCGAGGACGCCTACCTGGCGGTGTTCGTGGGCATCGCGCCGGTGTCGGATCCGCGCCTGGTGATGGTGGTCACGGTGGACGATCCCCGGGGCGAGGCCTACTACGGCGGCGAAGTGGCGGCGCCCGTGTTCCGGCGCGTGATGCAAGGGGCACTGCGCCTGCTGGAGGTCCCGCCGGACGGCGTGCTGCCGCGCTCCCGGCTGCTGGCCCGGGTGGAGGGCGGGGCATGATGGCCGCACCCGCGCAGGACTTCACCCTGTCCCACCTGCTGGCGGCGCTGGGCGGGGCGCCGGCCGAGCTGCCCGCCATTGCGGTTTCCGGCCTGGCCCTGGACAGCCGCCGGGTGCGGCCCGGCGACGTGTTCCTGGCCCTGGCCGGGCGCCGCAGCCACGGCATGGAGTATGCCGATGCCGCCATCGCCGCAGGCGCCGCGGCGGTGCTGTGGGAGACCGACGAGGCGGCGCCGGCGGCGGCCGGGCTGGCCTGGCGCCAGGCCCCGGACGGGCGCCGGGTGCCGCTGGTGCCGGTGGCCGGCCTCTCGGCCCGCGCCGGGCTGCTGGCCGACCACTTCTACGGCCGGCCTTCGGCGGACCTGTTTGTGGCCGGGGTCACGGGCACCAACGGCAAGACCACCGTCACCCAGCTCGTCAGCGCCGCCATGGGCGAGGGCGCCTGCGGGGTGGTGGGCACCCTGGGCCACGGGTTGCCGCCGGCGCTGGAGGCCAGCGGCCATACCACGCCGGATCCCGTGACCCTGCACCGGTGGCTGGCGCAGATGCGCGAGGCCGGTGCGCGGGCGGTGGCCATGGAGGTCTCCTCCCACGCCCTGGACCAGGACCGCACCGCCGGGGTGCGCTTCGACTGCGCGGTGCTCACCAACCTCACCCACGACCACCTGGACTACCACGGCGACATGGCGGCCTATCAGGCGGCCAAGGGGCGCCTGTTCCGCGTTCCCGGCCTGCGCTATGCGGTGGTCAACACCGACGATCCCTTCGGCCGCCGCCTGCTGTGCATGCTGCCGCCGGGCGTGGAGCCGGTGACCTACGGCCTCAGCACCGAGGCGGCGCTGCCCACCCTCTACGGCCACGGCCTGCAGGCGGACGAGACCGGCCTGCGGCTGGAGGTGGACACCGCCTGGGGCACCGGCACCCTGGCCTCGCCCCTGCTGGGCCGGTTCAACGCCGCCAACCTGCTGGCCGCGCTGGGGGTCCTGCTCCTGGCCGGCCTGCCCCTGGCCGAGGCCCTGGAGCGCCTGGGGCGGGTGCGCGGCGTGCCCGGGCGCATGGAATGCTTCGGTGGCGGCGACCGGCCGCTGGTGGTGGTGGACTACGCCCACACGCCCGACGCCCTGCACAACGTGCTGGCGGCCCTGCGCCACCACTGCCGCGGGCGCCTGTGGTGCGTGTTCGGCTGCGGCGGCGAGCGCGACCGGGCCAAGCGCCCGCGCATGGGCGCCATCGCCGAGCGGCTGGCCGATCACGTGGTGATCACCGACGACAATCCCCGCGGCGAGGACCCCGTCTCCATCATCGAGGAGATCCAGTCCGGCATGGCCGACCCCGACGCCGCCTACGTGGAGCGCGACCGGGCCCGGGCCATCGCCCGCGCCGTGGCCGGGGCGCGGCCCGGCGACGTGGTGCTGGTGGCGGGCAAGGGCCACGAGGACTACCAGCTCGTGGGCGGCGAGCGGCGGCCGTTTTCCGACACCGCCCAGGTCGAGAAGGCACTGGGGGCATGATGGCGGCAGACCGGGACATGGCCCAGGACACCCCCGAGCGCAGCGGGCTGTGCCTGCCGCTCCACGACGTGGCCGGGCTGTGCGGCGGCGAGCTGCGCGGCGACGACGTGCCGGTGTTCGGAGTCAGCATCGACAGCCGCACCGTGGCTCCGGGCAACCTGTTCGTCGCCATCCGCGGCGAGAACTTCGACGGCCACGACTTCGCCCGCCAGGCCCTGGAGCGGGGCGCAGCCGCCGCCATGATTCATCAGGATGTGCCCGGCGTGCTGCCCGCATTGCGGGTGCAGGATACCCGGCAGGCGCTGGGCCGGCTCGCCGCCGGCTGGCGCGCACGCTTCGACCTGCCGCTGGCGGGGATCACGGGCTCCAACGGCAAGACCACGGTGAAGGAAATGCTGGCCGCCATCCTCGCCCGCCGCGGCCCGGTGCTGGCCACGCGGGGCAACCTCAACAACGACATCGGCGTGCCCCTGACCCTGCTGCGCCTGGGCGGCGGGCACCGGTTCGCGGTGGTGGAGATGGGCGCCAACCACGCCGGCGAGATCGCGTATTTGGCGGAGCTGGCGCAGCCCCGCCTGGGGCTGGTGACCAATGCCGGCCCGGCCCACCTGGAGGGCTTCGGCTCGGTGGAGGGCGTGGCCCGGGCCAAGGGCGAGCTCTACGCCGCGCTGCCCGCCGACGGCATCGCCGTGATCAATGCCGACGACGCCTTCGCCGGGTTCTGGC